>MDSZ01191437.1_pt1 | contig 14660 bp, 12 predicted proteins | sample 811201 | NCBI WGS metagenome assembly MDSZ01 (sample SAMN05326647, study PRJNA326480) | marine metagenome | isolation source: seawater | place: Indian Ocean: North | collected 2010
AACACCGGAACCAACACCGGAACCAACACCAGAGCCAACACCGGAACCAACACCAGAGCCAACACCGGAACCAACTCCTGACCCAGGAACTGGAACTGGAACTGGAACTGGTACTGGAACTGGAACTGGAACTGGAACTGGAACTGGTACTGGTACTGGAACTTAGTTTATTTTCTTCTAAACCTTGTTAATTCATCGCTTATATTTAATTTTCTTATTAGAAGCGCTCCTGGATCTTTTGTTAATGGCCTCCAAATAAATTCAGATAAGCTTGCTCTGTCATCGCCAAATAATGAGCTAATAGGGAAGACTAATCTTACACCTTTATCAAAAGAACCCTCACCATAATCTTCCTTACTCACATCTGTTCTTGTGAAGAAGAATCCAAATTCAATACCATTATTAAATTTTCTGGATACATCAAGAGTATAGCCTTTATCTCCAGCAAGATACTCGCCATAAGAGAGCTTAACAAAGACATTTGTATTAGGTTCATTTATAAGAACATTAAAACGTGAGAGAAAATTATCATAATCCTGATGCTTAAATTGCATTTTATAATCTCTTTTTTTGACATAGAAACTTTCAAAACCGTAATTTATTAATCTATTTTTTTTTGAGTTTAAGTATTCAAGCCCTACTCCTGAAAACATTTCTTCAAATATTCCTGCTGAGATATTAAAAAAATTGTGATCAATATTAAAGAAATAGTCAGCTTGTAATCTTCCAATGGATAATTGATTTCCCATCTCATTAAGATATCTTTTTATGTCACTTCTAACTTGATTTGGAAATGTATCAACTGGCGGTATGGTCAGGCCTCCAAAATTTGAAGTTATTGGATACTTAAGGTTTGAAGATAGAATTAAATTATCTTTAAGAACTACTTCAGAATCAAACTCTGCAAATAGCCCCCTATAAAAAAAACCTTCTCTTGCTCCTAAAAAAAACCTTGGCTTTATACTGAAATTATTAAAATAATAGGGAAATTTATCCGTTGATGAATAGATTTCATCTTTACTTTTATCTTGATATGTAATCTTTGTATAATTTTTTTTTGTTGAATATGATTTTACAATCACTTCACTGACATCCATTCCTAAATATGTTTGTTTCAATTCAATTGTTTTATCATTACCATAAAGTCTTTTTGCTTCGGATATAACCAAATTATCTACAACTCTTGAATCTTCATATATGCTTTGTCTGATATTAATATTTATTTTATCGTTTGCTTTTGAAACTTTTTTAAGACCTATAGAATTTGATCCTAAAATTCCTGCTAGAGATTTTTCTTTAGATGCTGAGTTAAAGTTTGATGCTCTATTAATTGGGTTCGGATTAAAATTTAGAAAGTTATTTTTTAAGGAAAACTGTAAAGTAAAATCTGTTCCTCTTTCAACAGCAGCTTTAATTGAAAATCTGTCTGTACTATACAACCCACCAAAGTTTAGTCTAGAAAAATCATCATTAATCTCATAATCAATCCTCTGATTGTAATCAGTTGGATCATACTCAAAGAATAATGAATAATTGTTATTAAAATAGTATTTTACACTTCCAAAAATTGAAGAATCTTCTCCACTAAAAAATGAATTAAAATTTAGCTCACCTGATGTAGGATCACTCCTTTCATCAAATCTAGAGGAAATTTTAGTCAAGGGATTGCTAATTTTTATGCCTTCACTGTACAACCCAAAACCTAGACCCAGGCTAAAATCAAAATTTGAATGCATTTTTGAAATTACTAAATATTCTGAAGCATATAGTCCTGTGCCACCTAAATCATTCACACCAACTGAAACTGCTGGGCGATTATAAGTTTCTTCAAGTAATTTAAATTTAAAGTTAAAACCTTTATCTTTGTAGCTTTGATTCTCAAAAATATAATCAGAATTCCATGCAACGTATGGCTTATTAGATACATCAGTATAGAATAAAGATGCTTCAAGCCAGCTAAAAGGTGTTGCGCTCAATATAAGTTTTGAATCTGGTGTTCCTCTATAAACAGAAAGTGCAATTGTTGATTCATCATTGATCCTTGCAGAAGGTGTATTTAGTATTCCAACAACACCATGTGAATTGAGGTTTGCAGAAGAATAGCCAAAGAAGCTAAAAATAAACGCTATAAAAATTATATATTTTTTTCTAATTAGAAATAGCATTTAATGAAGCTGCGCTAAGAGCTAGGTCTGATAAGATACCTGCTGCAGCTGTAATTGCAGGCACTACGTTCAATCTGTCAAGATCTCTTGGTATTACAATCATATCACCTGGCTCAATAGTTCTTAAATTGTTTGTAAATAAACCTCTGCTAACTTTTACTGAGACACCATTTGATTTTAGTATGAAAATTTCTGAAGAATCTGCATATTTACTCAAACCACCTGCAAGTTCAATGTAATAATCAACCGATTTAAAATTTTGATATAAAACAGTTACTGGTTGCAAAACCTGACCATAAACTGAAACTGTATTTTTAACGCTCGGAATGAATACATTGTCCCCATTTTCAAGAATAATTTTTTTACTTAATTCGCTGTTTGGCCTCAAATTACCAGACACTCTTCCTGAAAATTCTCTTATTTCTAAATCGAGAAAGCTCAAAACAGACGGATCTACTACATTACCAGAGTTTGGATTAGATAATGAAGCAAGCAAAGCATCTACAATAATTTTTCTAGAACTCTCAAATGCACTCTTTTCTAGCTCCTTAATTGACTCTCTGCTTAAAAATACTGAATCCAAATCCGCGCTTTGAAGAAAACCGCCACTTAATTCATAAAGATCATTTAATGTTGAGTTCTTACTTACTAAATATTTTCCTGGCGTTTCTACTTCTCCAAGAATTGACACTTCTACAAAATCATCTGTTTCTATTGGGAAGCTGATAACTGTTTTACCCTGCTGTACAATTTCTTTCTCGTATGATGAGAAGAAATTTTCATTAGCAGTTGTTACGGTAGTCTGGTCAAGCAAATAATTTCCCGAAGGCCCGAAAAAATTAAAAAGTTCAGCAGGCTTGAACTTACCAGTCAGAGGTATCTCATATGAAAGTGTTCCGAAATTCAAAATAGAAATAGATTCAGCTGGAATTTCAAGTGCCACATAATCTTCCTTACTTATACTATTTAATAAAACTTGATTTCTGCTAAAAAAAGTTAACTCAACATTATCTTGCAAAACAATATCTTTGTAAGAATTGCGATCATTAAGATTAAAGAAATGTGTAAATAATTCTTTTCCAGATTTGGATTGATACTTCGCAATAGCAAAAAAAGGATATATTTCTTTCGTAAAGGTTAATTCATTTATTACTTTTTCTAATAAAGTATTTTTGCCATTTGCATCGTAGAAGATATTCTTTACTCCCGACCCTTTAATTTGGATATCTCTCAAATCCTCTTTTAAATTGTTGCCTACGTATAGAGAATGTAGAAATTTGCCTTTGAGATCATCATCTAAGCTTGCTTTAGTGGTAGTTAATTTATTTTCCTCATAAATATTAACGAATATATTTGTCTTATCGGCTAAGCTTGTTAGCCCTTCTGAGAATCCAATAATCTTTTCAAGAGAATCATTTTCAACATATTCATAAACTCCTGGGCGTTTTACCTCACCTTGAATATCTATAAATTTGTCAGTAAATCCAACAACAAGAGTATCTCCATTCTTCAGATTTACATCTTCTTTTCTGTTACCTTCAATTAAAAAACTGTACAGATCATAAACTTTCTTTTCACCTGACGGTGATAAAACTTCAATGGTTCTTAAACTAGAATTAGGTACCAATCCACCTGCATAACTTATAGCTTCTGATATCGATATAAAGGGGTTAACAACAAAAGTGCCTGGTTTTTTTACTGCACCAATTACTGAAATCTTTTTCAATGATGCTTTTCTAATTGACAGATCTGAATTAGTGCCAACATAGAAGTTCTTTACAATATTTTTAATTTTTTCATCTGCTTCATATAAAGTTAAATCTTTGAGAGAAACTTGGCCAATTGAAGGGATCAAAACCTCTCCCCCGAGATTTACATCTAACTCATATGTGTCATTTTGACTCCCAGTTAACATTAAGGTTAATTTATCTCTGAAAGAAATCCGATATTCAGATTGAAGAGGAATATCAAGCATTGACTCACTCACAGATGGGGCATTTTCAAAGAAATCGTAGCCGAAGGGTTTATTAGATTCATCTATAATAGGCATTTTAGATATTTCTTGGCTTACTGTTTCCTGTTGCTTAATTAAGATATCCATATCCCTAGATGTGTTATCTGCCGCATTAACCTCAGGTAAATTTTTCTTGATATTTAGCTCTTTAATTTGGTCTTGAAGGGGTGCTGGAAGGTTTTTTATTAAATCTTCATCAATTTGCTGAGAAAAAAGTTCCATTGAAGCAAGAAGGAGCAATGCTATGAATATACTTTTTATTTTCATTTTGAAATTATAGCAGTGATTTCAGATACTCGATATAAGGTCCTGACATGTTATAAATATATTTTTGTAGATCAGATTTAGTTATGAGGCCTTTTTCTAATGCTATTTCTTCTGGGCTAAAAATTATTTTGTTAAGCTTTTTTTGCTCAGAACAAATGAAGTTAGATGCAGACAAAAATGAACCAAAAGTACCAGTATCATACCAAACTGATTCTTTACTCATAAGAAATGCTTTTAATTTTTTTTCTTCAAGATACAACAAATTTATATCTGTAATTTCCAGCTCACCTCTTCCAGAAGGCTTTAATAACTTTGATTTTTTTACAACATCATTTGGATAAAAATATAACCCAGTGACTGCATAAGATGATTTTGGATTTCTAGGCTTTTCTTCAATTGAAATTACATTTGAGTTTTCATCAATTTCTGCAACACCAAAACTAGATGAGTCTTCAACTTCATAAACAAATATACTTGCGGAGTTATAGCTATCATATGCTTTTTCAAGCATAACCTGCATATCTTTGCCGTAGAAAATGTTATCTCCTAATAGAAGAATACAGTCAGAATTTTCTAAAAATTCTTCTCCCAGTATAAATGCTTCTGGTATTCCAGATGGCTGTTGTTGAGATATGTATGTAATGTTTATTCCAAAGTTACTGCCATCACCAAGCAAGTCTTTATACATTCCTAGATGTTTTGTAGAAGATATAATTAAGAATTCTGTAACATTTGCTTTAAGTAACATTGAGATTGAATAATATATGAGTGGTTTATCGTAAAGAGGAAGCAACTGTTTTGATATAGCTTTAGTAGCTGGATACAGTCTTGTCCCATTTCCACCTGCCAAAATTATAGCTTTTCTTTGATTGCTCACTTTTAATAGTATATGTGATTTTTTTGAACGTTTTGCAAAATCAGTTAAAGGAATTTTTTTTTAAGTAATTTTCTAAAAATTCTTTTAAGTAAACTTGCCAGTTATTTATATGAAAACCTGATTTTTCTCTAAACTTGCTGTTATCTAATACAGAAAACAGTGGTCTTTTAGCTTTTGTCGGGAAAAAGGAGGAAGCTACTCCATCAATGCTACTTACATGAGAATGATATATTTGACTACTTTTAAAAAAATTATTAATTTCCTTAGCTAATTCAAATTTTGAACAACTGCCATCAGGCACCAGGTTATATATACCAAAATCCATAGCATCATCCATTAAGATTTGATCGATAGCAGCAGCAGTACATTGAGTTAAGAAATCAGTTGATGTTGGTACTGAAATCTGATCATTAACAATCTTTAGCTTTTTTTCAGACTTTAAAAGTTCAATGATTTTGCTAGGAAAATTTTGGCCATGCTCACCATAAACCCAACTTGTTCGAAATATATAAAACTTTTTAAGGTTGCTTTGTATATATTCTTCTCCTAATGCTTTTGTTTCACCATAATAATTTATCGGTGAAATTTGGTCTTCTTCATTGTAAGCTTTCAAAGAACTTCCATTAAACACATAGTCTGTTGAAAAATGGAAAAGTATGTTATTTCCTTTATGACATATCGAAGAAATATTTTGTAATGCTTTAGAATTGATATTTAGTGCTAATTCTCTTTCTGCCTCAGCTTCTTCAACATTAGTATATGCTGCTGCGTTTATTATTATTGAATTTTTAACATTACCAATTTTTTCTGAAAGATTATTTAAATTTGAAATATCACACTCTTTTCTAGAATATGCCTCTAAATTTTTGTAGGGCAAATGATGCTTGAGAGACTGCCCTAGCTGACCATTGCTTCCTAAAATAATAATTTTTTTTATTATCATTTTAGATATTCAATATTTTCAAGATACCATGAAATAGTACTTTTTATTCCAGTCTCAAACTCAACTTTTGGGAACCAACTTAATTCAGATTCAATTTTTTTCGAATCAATATCGTACCTAAAATCATGACCTTTTCTATCATCTACATACTCAATTAAATCTACGTAGTTTTGTTTATTAAATTTTTTATTTCTTGGTGCCAATTCTTCAAGAATTTTGCAAACAATATTTACAATTTCTATATTAGACATTTGATTCTTACCGCCTATGTTATAGGTCTGCCCAAAGCTACCTTCTGATAAAATCTTTAAAATAGCTGAACAATGATCAGTAACATATAACCAATCTCTTATATTTTTGCCATCACCATAAATCGGTATACGTTTGCCTGAAAGCGCTTGCTTGAGTACGTGCGGAATAAATTTCTCATGATTCTGATAAGGACCATAATTATTCGAACAATTTGAAATTGTTGTGTTTAAACCATATGTTTTATTCCATGCCCTAACAAGATGATCAGATGATGCTTTTGACGCGGAGTATGGACTATTAGGTCTAAATTGACTGCTCTCTGAGAATGGTTCATCTTGCATAGTCAAAGAACCATAAACTTCATCAGTGGAGATATGATGAAAATGAAAATCATTATTTATTTCCATATATTGCAATGATTGTTCAAGAAGATTATGTGTACCATTAATATTTGTATTTATAAAAATACTAGGATCTTCAATTGATCTATCAACATGTGATTCAGCTGCAAAATGAACAATGCAATCAATTCTATTTTCTTTGAGAATATCTAAAATTCCCTCACTACAAATCGATTTGCTAAAAAATTTATAATTCTTATATTTTTTGAATTCATTGCCATTTGAGAGATTGCAACCGGTCGACATGTTATCGAGGTTAAAAACCAAAGAATCTTTATTTTTAAGAAGCTCATAAATAAAATTAGTTCCAATAAAACCTAATCCTCCAGTTATAAGATATCTTTTATAAAATCTATTCATTTCTAAACGGTGATTCTTGTTCATTCATTTTTGGAAGAAGATTATCTTTATCTGATACAATAATTTCTTCTGATTCCATGCCCCAATCTATATCAAGCTTTTCGTCATTCCAAAATATTCCACCATCACAAGCTGCTGAGTAATAATTATCAACTTTGTAAGATACTACTGTATTTTGCTCCAAAGTTAGAAATCCATGAGCAAAACCGTCTGGGATGAAAATTTGCTCAAAATTATCTTCACTTAATACCCTTTTTATATGTTTTCCAAATGATTTAGAGCCCAGTCTAAAATCAACAGCAACGTCAAGAATAGAACCTTTTATACATCTCACAATTTTTTTCTGAACATATGGTGGTGATTGGAAATGAAGTCCTCTCAAGGTGCCCTTTTCTAGTGAGAGCGACTGATTATCTTGAATGCCATTGAATTCGATTCCAAAACTTTGTAAATAATCTTTATTATAGATTTCGGCGAAATATCCTCTTTGATCAAAATATTTTTGAACTTTTAATACTTTAACCTCTGGAATTTTTAAAGTTTCTATTTCCATAATTTTAAAAATTTCTATATGTTTTTTTATTCAAATAAATTATTAAAATTGAGATAAATGCTGCAAATCTATCCAAAGTTCTTCTTCTACTATAAAGCAGTACATTAAGTAGGTCTTTTATTTTAACATTACCAACAAGAAGATCAGTTATATGGTTTTCTTTTTTGGTATATTTGCTAATTGCTTTGGCAACATTAATAATTTCTTGAGAGTAAAACCCATCAAATATTTTTTTTATTCTATAAGCTGTCCCACTTAAACTTGATCTGGCACCTGTAACATTATCAGTGTGCTGTCTATAAAAAACATCTCCATATTCCTTTACTATTGTTTTATAACCAGATTCGATTGTAAAACAGCACAATAGCCAGTCATGCCAAAAAAAATTCTGATCAGGATTTTTAATCATCTCAGACCTGAAGTTTCTAAAAAGCCTGTTCGATAAAACAAAGGTAAAACCTGGCGATATACTTTCGAAAAAATGAAAAAAAGGTGTTGAGCCAAGTTGGTAATTAGTTTTTCCTATAATATTACTATTTTCATCAACGTTAATTGTTGAGCTTCCACACAAGTCAGCACTCTTTTTCTTCATCAGATTTATTGAATTTTCATAATGAGTTTTTGAAACATAATCATCTTGATCAGAAAAAGCATAATAATTGTTTTCATCTAAAAACTTGTCTGGGATATTCTTAATTAAATAGGAAAAATTCTTTGAAGCTGATCCTTTTTTTTCGTTTGAAATTAAAATAACTTTATCAGTGGAATAATCACTAATAATTTTTTGCGTTGAATCACTAGAATTATCGTCTGAAATAATTATTTTGGTTTCAAGAGTGCTATTTAAAATTGATTCTATCTGTCGGCGTAAAAATTTTTCCCCATTATGCGTTGCCATAAGAACTATCACTACAGGTCTATTCATCTAAAATACCTTTATGTAATTTTTTTACTTCAATTATGTAAATTAAAGAGAAAAATGTTGCTTTAAAAAATGAAATAAAAATTATGCCCTCTATTAAATCAAGCTCTAAAAAAATTACTCCAATTACAATTAAAATAAAACATGCAGGGAAATAGGAAAATATCTGCTTAGATATTGTTGAAATTTTCAAAACTATTCTACTCATTGAAATATAAATACATAAGAAAAAAAGGAATAATATAAGCTCAAATTGCAGAAAATATTGATTTATTTTTGGGTACAGCAAATCAACAAATATTGGATGCAGATAGCTGCCGAGTAATGCAAGAAAAATTGATAGAACAAGAGTTAAAATAAAAAATTTTCTTACTTCAATCCCTAATTTATCCTTCTTCTCTCCTGCTATCGATAAGCTTACAGCCATCGGAATACTAGTAAGCATGTTTATTGGCAATACAAAAATATTACAAAGGGTGATTAAGATAAATAAATCTTTAAAAAAAATGTTGTGAGTATAGTCAACATAAAAAAGCTCTAGTCTTAGAAACAAAATATTTAAAAGCAAAAGAAAAGAGAAAAGCCAAAAATTATAATTAATTTTTTTTGAAGCAAAATTATTTAAATATTTACCAAACCATTCTTTCAGAATGAATATCAGTACTATTTCCCCAATAATTAATGAAAAAATTAATAGAATGTATTCATTTGGAAAAAGTTCATAGTTAAGAACTATTAAAAAAATTGAAAAGCCTAAGATCCTGCATAACAAAGCTACTAAACTAAAATAATTTTTACCTTGCATGATCCTTAATTTATAAAAGAACATATTATTTGCAGAAATAATTATGAAAATGAATAGCCCAATGAATACTAAGAATGTATTTTGATCAGATTTATCAAACAGAGAAATTAATATTGAAGCTACAAAGGAAAATATAACAATGTCAGAAGAGTATTTCTTTAAATATTTTTTTTGATTGTTATCTTTTTGTTTCAAAAATAGATCACTTGGCATAGGTGAAAATGCGGTGATTACAATATCTATTACAAAGATTGTAAATGCCAGCTCAATTGTTAATAAATCTTGAGCTACAAGTATTGGCAACATTATAAATTGCCTAAAAACTGATAAAAAAACATTTGAAGATGTATGAAAGAAAAGGTTTTTTATAAAATTATTTGCTTTCGAGAACATGTGAGCTTTTAAATCTAAGTAATTTTAAAATTACGTAAATAGAAATTAATACAAGAAATTTTAAACTGAATATCTCTTCTAAACTACCTCTGGAATAGCAGCTGATAACCGAAAGGAAAATCATTGAGCTTAGAAATAGATCATAAAAATAAAAATTGATAAGATCTTTGTAAAACAAATAACTGATTAATCCTAATAAACAACCATAAAAAAAACATAGAATAAATGCACCTTCCATGCCAAAAAAAATTAGAAAATATCCAGGTATAGAACTAGAAAGATTTATATCATCGTCAACATAATCTATAGAACTACTAAATGGCAATACAATCTGTGAGATTAAATCTGAACCATTTAATAAAATGCTATTAATTTGAGCGCTATATATACCAAAGTTTAAATAGTTATCATAAAGTGTCCAAAATGTTGAACTCTGAAGAACTAAAATCCTGTAAGCAGCAACACCAGATGTGCCGACAGTTTCAGCTAAATCTCTATTAGCTAAGTCTATTATGCCGATAAGTAAGACTGGAGCTATCCCAATAAGAAAATATCTTTGAACTTTAAATATTGAAATTCCAAATTTATATCTGGAATTATAGATATTAATACATGCATAAAATAATATGATGAAAAGCACAAACCCATTAAATTTTTGGCCAGTTAAAAATAAATATAAAAGGTGTAATACGATAAAAGAGAAACAAATATTTGAGAGCAATATATTTTTTTCTATATGCTTAAAGTAAATACCAAGAGCGAAACTAACAAATGGAAGAAAAAAGATCAAAATACCCCAAATATTTGGTAAAAAATTTAAAAAAGCATAGCTTTCCCAATAATTGAACCTTCTTACTTCCGATTCACCAATTGGCAATCCTGAAGATAGAATAATATTTATAAAATTTATAGCTACCACAATAATTAAAATTAAAAATGAAAATCTTGCTTCAGAACTTCTTTTTATGACAAGATTTTTTAAATCAATTTGTTTTGTTTTAATGGGTGAAAGAACTATAGAATATCCAGCCACAATAAATAAATTTAGAAAAATAAATGGTAAATATGAATTAATTGGATAACTAATTGTCTGAGACTCAGACATATATATTTCATTTAGATCAACGAATATAATAGAAACGGTTCCTGTTAAAAAGGCATACCAAAAATTTATTGTTAAACCTGTTATTGGGTTTTTGATATGTTGAAAGTAGAAAAATAGTGCTATAAAAAAGGCAACAAATAAACCTAGAAAAATAGATGGTAAAAAATCATAAATATCAAAAAACATTTGCATCAATCTTAACATTTCGATGTGTTTTCAAGATAATTTTTTACTAGGCTATAATACAAAAATGAAAATGAATGATAGATATAGTTTTGAATATAGTGAAATAAAAAAAAACAAACACTTAATAATTGATTCCATAAAAGATAATGGATTTGTAAATTTTAAAAGTGTTTTTTCTAAAGATTTCATTTCAAGTTTTAAAAACCAGGTTGCTGAGGAAATACAGAAAAAAGGCAAAAGACTTATGCTTGGTAAAAGCATAATGGGAGCAACAAATATAATTTCTGGAACTGAAAAGTTCATTTTGAATTCAAAATTATTAGAAATTTTGGATATTCTTTTTGATGGTAAAGATTATGCATTTACATCTCACTCAGATTTACATTTAGATTTGATTTCAGGCTGGCATAAGGATAGTGGTGAGTCAGTTGGTGGATATTTTGAAGGAGATTATTTTAATGATGATGAATGTAAAGTCTATAAGATTGCTGTTTATTTAGACGATACAGATTCTAATGATTGTTTTTCGGTCAGACCGAAATCACATAGATATCCCTACCTAACAAGTTTTGATGAGATCCAATTGCCAACTAACATTGGTGACATAGTAATTTTTGACGTTAGATTGGATCATAGAGGTAGACTGCCATCTCCATTTGAAAAATTTTTAAAAAATATGAATTTAATTCTTAATTTTGGAAACAGAAATAAACAAGATTTTCTTTTAATTTCTCATATTGCTAAATTCTTCAGAGATTTTTTTAAAACAAAAAAACGTGCATCATTTTTCTTCACCTATGGTGTTTTGAATAAATATACCAGAGATTTTTCTAAAGCAAATATCGAAAGGCAAAACAAACAACTAGAGGGTATGCCTTTATCAAATTCTGCAATAACTAAAGAAGCATTTTTGGAAAAAAGGGTAAAAATAATAGATTAAGTTAACAAATTAAAGTTCCAAGATTTTCGTGAACTTTTCTTAGCCTAGTTGATTCACTTGATCCCATTTCATCCATTAAATCGAAGCCCCACGCAATTTTTCTGACATTATCAAAACCATTTATCTCAAGAAAAAAAGTTGATCCGCATAATGCAATGACATCTTCGGGATATATCTCATTAAATAGCTCATTGATGTTCTCATTTTTTACTACAATCTGATTTTTACAAAAACTGTAAAATACTGATAATTCTTGCTTTCCATTATCTTTGGACCTGGGATGAGGAAGGTAATATAGATTTATCACCTTAGTCCAATCAATTGGGATTTTAATAAATGCATTTTTTACCTTTTCTTTATTAAAACTCGAGTATTTATCGTGAATATGAGTACCAATTAATAGAACAGAATTTTTCGTTGAATTCCTCAAATCATTAAATTTATTTTTAAAAGGCACCTCTTCAACATCCATTGATTTATTAGCATTAAGGCCATTTCTTCTTCTACAAATTATTTGCTTTGATACATTACTAAAATCTAAATTTTCCAAGTTAGAAAGCCTATAATTTAATTTAAAAAATACAGATAAGATTTTTTTTAACAACCTTTTACCATATTCAAAAGAATCTATAAATCTAGACGAGTAGTTAAGAGTGCCCTCTGCAATCTGAATAATGGTTATGTTTTTTTTGTATTTTTTTCTTTTTCCAAGAATCATGCCACAGTAGATATGATTAATATTCGGCAGATAAAATGTTAATGAATCATTTGTTTTAATTTGTTCATTTACAAATTTATTAAAACTGAGAATTTTTTTAAAATATTCAAATAAGTTATCACTTTTTTTTAAACAGAAGTCAGTATTTTGAATTGGCATCATACTTATATTAACTAAGACTATATTTTCTTCGCTTATATAGTCATGTATTAATTCATAACTATGATTATTGTTGAACAGAGCTATCTGCACTTCACTTTCTTCCAAGGATTATCAAGTACATGAACATAGAGATAAATCCTAAAAATAACCCTATAAATGTAATAAGAACTTTAGGAGGGAATATTTCCTCCTCAGGTAAGTATGGTTGTTCAATAGCAGATAAAAGATAGTCCTCTCTTATATCTACCAACATTAATGTTTGCAATTGAGATTCAATTAATTTAGTCAATGAATCTCTTAATTCTTTTTGATTAGTAGTTTTTAAATTTTCTTCAAGAAAGTAAAGAGCTTTACTAGCTTCTTCATAATCATTTTTTCTTTTAAGCTCGTTTGCTTGTTTCAAGATTAAGTTTAAAAAATCTCTAGCAAAAACAGGGGAAATGTGTGTGAAGGTTACCTCGATAAATCCTGATCTTCTATCCAAGCTTACTTTAAGATCATCTTTGAGAACTTCTTCATAAATTTCTAATGTCGAGGGAATGATGCTTCTTTTATATGGTGGATTTCTTACCCACTCATTATTGCTTTTATCATATATGGATGCATCGATTATAATCTCTTGGTTCTCAAAATTATATTTCTTCGCAGCCATCAAATTAATTTTGACTCCATCTATACTCATTAATCTTTCAGCAAAAGAGTTTGATTGCAGCAATGCGACAGCATATGCAGTCAAATCTTCAGATCCTCCTCCTATTGAGACTCCAGCTAAACTTGCTAAATCACCATACTGAGACCCAAGAATTGAGGATAATTCGTCACCAGAATGCTCAACTTTGAGTATCATTTTTGATGTGTACTTTTCGTTTAGAAGAAATGACGCAGAAAGAACTACTACTCCAAATAGGAGTGAGGCTGACACCAGCTTATATTTGTGATTGAGTAAAATTTTAAAAAGATTTTTTATGTTTATTTCTTCCACTTTATATATTAATTGGTGCCCAGAGCCGGACTTGAACCGGCACGAAGTTTCCTTCGAGGGATTTTAAGTCCCTTGTGTCTACCAATTTCACCACCTGGGCATTAAAATCAAATTTTACCATCATATGAAATATTTTGTTCTTTTTCTCTATCATCGAGATCATCGTATGTTGTTCTAATTTGGTTATTAGTTCTAACAGCACTTTTTAAAACTGATAGATCAATCTGCATACTTTCTGCAAATTTTATCAATGCAATGCTATCTTTTGGAAAACATGCACCTCCAAAACCTCGTTTTCCATCATGGCCAGGAACATTCATATGGCTACTTCCTAACCTTTCATCACGAGAAATAATATCAATAACTTTCTGCCATGAATCATTAGTTTCAAGTTCTGAAAATAAATTAAAAAGCTCATTAAAATAAATTACTTTTGTAGCTAAAAATGTGTTGATTGAATATTTGATAAATGAGGCTGTAGCTAGATCTACAATATGGAATTTTTGGGTTTTACATATTGAATGATTCTTATAAATTGAAGCAACTTTTTTGCAATCTTCTTTCTCTCCACCAAGAATTAATATTTTTGTATTCTCAAAATCATAATTTGCATGT
>MDSZ01194393.1_pt1 | contig 14658 bp, 11 predicted proteins | sample 811201 | NCBI WGS metagenome assembly MDSZ01 (sample SAMN05326647, study PRJNA326480) | marine metagenome | isolation source: seawater | place: Indian Ocean: North | collected 2010
AACTCCCGCGATTGTAACTTCAAAATCTGAAGATGATGCTTCATCTGTAATGAATGAAATTACTCCTTCATAAACTTGAGAGTGAGTAGGAATCAATACTGTTGTAGAACTAGAGCCTGTTCCGAATCCTGCAAAAGTATTGTATTGAATTAAACCATCATTTGGCATGCTCATTCCTGGGTTTCCAGCGTTTCCAGTACCATAGGCTGCACCTGCAGAACCACTAATCCCGCCGCTAACGTCTAAACTACCGCCATTATTAGTAAATCCATTATTTGTTGTGATGAATTCAATAAAACCGCCAGATCCGCTTCCTCCGCCATTACCTCCATCATACATACCAATTCCAGGGTTAGGACCTTGAGTTCCGTCTGCGCCATGACCTCCATTACCACCTCTAGCATGAACTGAACCAGTTGCACTAATTGTAACATCATTAGCTTGAATTAGAATTGAACCTGCAGAACCTCCTCCTGCACCATGACCACCGTCTCCAGTTCCACTTGGTGCTGGTTGTCCATTCTGTGAATCTTCTCCATTTGAAGAAATTGCACCATCAACTGTAATCGTGCCAGCAGTCAATATAAGTTCAGTTCCACCTCTACCTCCAGTAGTTGGGTTATTTCCTGTTACATTTCCTCCACTAGAACCACATTCGACTCCTGAACCATATGAAATTCCACCATTTACAATTACTGGGTTTCCTCCTCCATCATTTCCATTGCTCGCATGACCTGCTCCACCTGCACCATTATAGCCAGTAGAATCTCCTCCTGCTCCTGGTCCGTCCCAAACAACTGAACCAACATTAATTGCTCCACCTGCTTGAACTATTATTTCATTAGCAGTTATTGATAAAGTTCCACATCCTGCTGCTGAAATTTCTCCAGAACTTGAAATAGTTAATACATCATAAGAATGCGATCCTGTCCATTGAACTGCATTATTGACTACAACACTAACTGCGCCTGCCCCTGGCGGACCTGTAGCAGAACCTGAACCAACAGACATAACTTCGGAATTTGTTCCACTTGAAGCTGTTAATCCGTCTCCAGCAATTCTATTTTGCCAACCAAAGTGGCCGTAATTAGGATTTGAATTAAATGACCAATCTACACTTCCATCACTTACTGCATCTATTTCAGGATTAAAAGCAGGTTCCCAAAATTCTCCCTCTGCTATGAAATCCTCTATCCAATCTCCAGGTCCAACTTCAATATCTACTCCATAACCAGATAATGGATGGGGTAAAAATATTCTTGATTGAAGAGGTAATCCCCCATACTGGTTACCTTGTGAATCTGTAATCCAAACAACAACTCCAGACCCTTCACCATCAACATAAATTTCCTGAATTGGTTTCGTAGATGCTACAAAATCGCTAGAAATTGTGCCTACTTGACCTGTGCCACTAGTAATATTACCACCAGCGTTATCTAAACTAGGATCTATTTGCCAACCATTAACTTCTGTATCTAAACCTAACATATACCTTGTTGAACCTATAGCTACATCACCAATCAAAGGTGTTACAAAGGGGTCATCTGTTTCCAAATTTATTCCTACATATACTCCAGAGGAATAAGCATCTAAATCAAGTCCTGCTAAACTTAAAGGCAAGTCTCTATTCTGAAATCCATCAATTGGAACCATATTAGAATCATATAAATTAGAACTTATCTCCGTATTTGGAGGGGTTGCACTCATAACATCTACAAACCCGTTTCCTAATTCATCCCCTGTAATTAAAGGAGTTAACCATTCTCCTTCTGAATCAAAATAATCTACTTCGACTCCAATATTATCTACATACCATCCAGCATAATTGTAATTATAAACAGAAACAAAAGTAAATCTAAACTGTACTGTTGAACCTCCATATGATGTAATATCTCCAACCATAGAATCCCAATTATTGTTGGAATTACAGCCTTGCCCAGTAGCACCAGACCATACATCTAAACTTTGACCGCCAGGAGTTAAAACATGGCTATAACCAGTATACATATTTGCTCCATGATACCATCCTTGCCCAGTTGCTGGATCTACTGAATCAAAATGATCCCAAGTAGTTCCACCATCATCTGAAATAAATAATGCTGCACCTCCATAACCAGAATAAGTACATACCCAATGATCAAACACAATACGTGCTGAGGCACCAAGTGGAATTGTATATTCAGGAGTGTATACAAATGCTTCTAATGGAGTAAATGCACCACTAATATATGAAGTATCCAAACCTGTACCAAATGCATAAGGTGTACTTGGCGCACTAGTTGGTGATTGTTGATTTACACAATTTGTACATGTTGCCACAGTACCATACTCAAACAAATCTTGACCCGTAGGGTTTGACATTGTCCAACTTGAAGAAGGTACTGATGGTGAATTTTCAAAGCCGTCTGAAAAATATAATCCTCCTGCTCCAATCATTGTATATGACCAATCATCAACTCCTCCTGTAGCATAATGTGTTGCTGTAGTAGATGAATTAAAGTGATCATCAAAATGTACCACTGAATTTGTATCAAATACTTTGATTCTATCTACAGTTAATCCTTCTTGACTATCTTGAATACCCCCATAATTTACACTAGCATCTGTAGTTACTTTTATTCTCAAAAATGTTGTTGGATCTGAAGCATAACCAGCAGGCATAGTGAAATCCATAATTAAGAATCCTCCAGATTCATCAGCATAATTAACACCATTTACCGTATATCCATTATGTGGTATTCCGTATGTTTGTGGAACATTAGTTATATCTGTCCAACTAACACCATCACTACTAGCTTCTACAAGGAAATTATCCCATACACTTCCTTCTAAATCCCACTCTGCTGTTAATTGTGCTGTAATTGGTGCTGTAGCGTTACTCAAATCAATTGGCACTTCTAATGCTGAACTTGCACTTGCAGAATAAAACCCTGCAACGCCATTAACATCATAATATCCATGATGCCAATGACCAACAGAACCACCAATATTTTGAATGATTAAATCATCAATAAAAATACCAGGTCTTCCAATACTATGAGTACTTGTCCAAACTCTTAATCTAAAATCAATTATTGATGCTTGAGAAATCCCTGTAATGTTATCTAATTCAAAAAGAGATGTATACCAACCACTTGATGTTGTATTACCAAATAAACCAAATGAGCCATTAGAAGGAGCGCCGTTTGGTATTGTTGCAGACGTATTACTATGATTCAAATAACCGCCTACTGGTTCAATCCAAGTCCATGCTCCTCCATCTAAACTATATTCTAACCATGCACCATCACCTTCAGCAAAATGATCCCAATGAGTAAATTCCACGGTAAATTGATTTACTGGATTTGGAACATTAATTGTAGGCGGTTGTAACCATGCATCTGTACCTCCAGTCAATGGTGCACCAATCTTTGTCCCTGCAACTATTGCTCCTGAATATGGTGTTGCTGGGATTTCACCATGTGGAACTGTTCTAACATTGCCAGTCACATTACCAGTTACATTTGTTAATTCTCCAACATCCCATATTGAAGGACTTGATTGTGAATATCCAAATTCAAAATTATATGTAATATCATCTAAAGTATCAACATTACCAAAACTACCGTTTGGTGCAAGACTCAATAAATCATCAAAATGAGTTCCTGTAGTACCAGAATGTGCTCCAGAAGATGTAAAATTCTGTCCTGGTGCTCCAGCATTCCAACTTTCACCATATCCTCCTGAAAGCCCTCCGTCCTCATGTACGTCAAACCAACCATCTAGAATTGTCGCATTTGAAGATACTTCCCAACCATCCACTGTGTTGTCATTTCCTGTATCTGCATCCATTGTTGGAGGTCCTGTCCATGTAGAAATGCCTGCTGCTACAGGCATTAACATCATTTGCAAAAATACAAAAATAGTCAATAATACTCTTTTATTCTTATTTTTCCTTTCTAATAAATTATTCATTTTGACAACTCCAATTGAAGTGGGTGGATGCTTCAACAAATTATCCACTCCACTAGTCCTCTATAGGTGTGTCCCTTTAGGGACACAATCTAAATTAAGTATTTGGTTCAATAAATTGATACGCAAAGGGAGGGATTTGAACCCCCGAGTCCAATGGACAGTGGATTTCGAATCCACCGCAATACCGGGCTATGCGACCTCTGCACAATTAGTCGAAAAAAGCAATGAAGATAAGCGTAGTGGGCGTGGATGAGAATATGCGAATCAGCATATCATACCAAGGCGCAATTCAACATATAGAATCAGAAAAAAAACTTACTGTTAAAGATGTTTTAATTAAAGCAGGCATCCATTCATCAATGGTCCTAGTATGTAATGAAGACCAAATTATTCCACAAACATCTGTGATTAATTCAGATATTGAATTAGAAATTATTGATGTTGGATCAGGTGGATAATTTATTGATAGAAACTATCATCTGGCATCATAAGTTCCTTTGAAATTAAAGCCCCAGGTCCTTCAGGGTAATTGGCCATTAAATCCTTAGCTAATTTCTCGGTTCGATCTAAAGTTATTGGCAACTCAAATCCAAAATAATTCATCAAAGAATTCCTTAACCTTTCTGCAGCAATTGTATCAACACTTGTTCCAAATGTTTCTGCGATAACGGTAACCGAAGAAACTCCTCTAGATGGTGCTAATGATCCAAGTAATCCACACAAACCAATCACACCTCCTTCTGGTTGTGTTTCAGAAATCTTAATTCCATCATCAGCAAGTGATTTTTTGGTATCTTCATCTGCAACAACCACATGAATATTTTCACAGCCAGCATCACTTGATAATCCAGCGAGTAAAATTATTCTGTGAGTTTTATTTTGCTTTAATAAATTTAAAATATCTTCTGCCATCTCATATTGTCCTCTAGGTACAAGTGGTTGAATATCGCCGCCTAATGTGAGTATTGTCTGTCCATCAGGTAAATTTAATTCATTTAAATGTAAATGTGGTGGTGTCAAAATCCCATTTTTCATTGTAGAATGTGGTGGTAAGTCGGGGTGTTGTAATTTTAGTAACTCTTTAGAATCACATGCATTATTTAATGAGTCAATTAATAATTTACCAACATTTCCAACTCCTGGTAATGCAAATAATACATATTTATGTTCAGGTAATTTTTTTTCTTTACTATTCCATACAATATGAGTATTCATACATACCTCAACGAATTTTGGAAGGACTTAAGCAATTGCATCAAACATCTAATTAGAATGCTACTTCTATACTAATTATTCTTCTTCGTTAAGTGAGGGCAATGATTCATTCCAAGCATTAGAACCAACGTCATTTAATTTTCTTCTACGATGAGATTGAGAATCTTCTGGAGTCCATTTTAAGGGCGCTGCTGCTTGAGATATACCGCCACATTTAGGACACTCTAAACTGTAAGAATATGTCCCACAGATTTTGCATTTTTGTATTAATTGCCTTGCCATAACAACACCTCAATGACGTTCAATAACCGCACTTCCTTGATTTGATTCAACACTAGATACCAAGGATTTTGTCGCATTTTTCCAAGCTGATTCTGCTAATTTATAATCTGGTGCTTTAATTTCAAGACGATATTTAGGTGCACCGTCATAATAGCAACTAACACTTATTTCATTTTCTAAATCAGCATGTTTTTCTGCTTCGATTAATGCTTCTTTTATGGCTTCCACACCCATTGGACCACCAATTTCAATACTACATATCCCTCTAATCTCAACAAAAGGAGGGATGATGTTTGCTACAGCAGTTTCTACAAATTCTAGAATCCAATCTCCTGTGAAGCCTTCGTCATTTAATACCTCTGGATCTAATGCTGCCTTTTCAAAAGAAGAATATAAGGATCCAAAAGCAGAGGATAATTCAGACTCTGTTTCTTTAACTTCATTATCTGACCATCCTAATTTCTCACCAATTACTTTGAGAAGTTGAGTTGCACGTTGTTCATTCTTCCATGATTGCAATGTATCTCTTCTTCTTTCTTCTGATACACTTTTCAAAGATAACTCGTATGTGTCCTGATCCTTTTTTCCTTTTCTCAGAACTTTACAAACAACTCTTTGACCATCCCTTACGAATGCCCTGATGTTCTTTACCCAACCTGAAGCAATTTCTCCAATAAATATGAATCCGTTAATTTCGTCATACCCATTAATTGTAACATAAGCACCATTCTGTTTTACTTCTGTAACTGTACAAACTACTAATTCACCCTCTTCGGGACCTATAGTTGTGTTATTTTGATCATCGCTCATTCTATTCACGCTGACTCGAGGACCTCTACAATACTGCAACCTACTAATCGAGCTTTTCCGCCCGCAGGTTCTACCATAATCGCCTCACATACTTCACAAGTTATTGTTGTAGATGCACGTTGGAATATAGTTGATTCATTGCCGCAACTTTGGCATTTAACTCTAATAAAATTACTTGGAATCTTTCTCACCTCAATTATCTGTTAATTCAAATTTCTTAGCCCTTTGGCAAGGAGCATTATGTGCTTTTCCTGATTCAGTGCAACGAAATAAGATGTTTACTCTTTTAGTTGGTTTTTCCCTACCTTCAGGTTTAGGACGAGGGAAACCACGATAACCTGCTGTGACTCTACGGAAACGCCTTTGTCCCCATTTTAATTCACTAGCACGACGTTTTTTGATCCTCTCAACTGTGTGTAATGTATGCTTTCCTAGGGAAGGACTATACCTTTTTATTTGTCTTGGCATCTTAACCATCATTTCACCTCAAGCATTTCGCCCACTAACGAGCCATATATATGCATGTCGTGAAGGCATTGACTAATAAATCTCAAACTTAGCATGCAAGGGTCAATTTGAATATGTGTAACTTTGACCTATGCACATGGTCACGCTTGCATCAGAACCAGGTGCACTTGATTTATTCTGGTTTCCCATGTCAATATTCATTGCAGGAATGATTCTTTCATTAACAAGAAACCCAATAAAAATTCAAAAAATGGGTGTTATATTAGCAATTATTGGCACTGTCTTTGTAGCAATCTCTCCATTTACAATACCTACATCACCATCAAGTTCTTTCGGACAATTAATTCTCTATTTAATCGGGCCAACAATATTACTAATTTTTGCAAATTTGATATCAATAAATGGCAATAAAAATGAATACATTCAAACATTTTTCATAATATTGTCATTGTCTTGGATTATATTAATTTGGATTCTTGAGCCTCAATTTAATAATTCAAACAATGAATTTTGGTTATTATGGGTCATTAGTATTCAAATAATATCTGCAATAATTCTATTCTCACAAGCATACTTAGAAGAAAAAACAAATGCAAAAATATTATTTTTCTTTTTAGGAGTCTCAATTTTACTTCTGAATGAAGAAACATTAGATATTCCTAATGCATCAAGAGAATTATTTATCAAATCTAGTGGCACTATTAGTGGCGCAATATTAGGAATTTTTATTGGCCTAATAATTTGGTTTTATACGATACAAAAATTACATTCACTTGAGAAAGATTTAGAGATGGATAAGGATTTAACTCCTGATGAAAAAGATCTGTTGTTAACAAAATTAAATGCGGATTTAAAATGGTTAGAAAAATTTGAAGGTGAAAAAAATGAATGATATTTCTATTTACAAACTAGTTGGTTTCATCCTTGTTCCATTTTTAATTTTATTTGTTGTATGGGGAAGTTTGGGAGAAGACATGGATGTATTTTTCATTCACTTCATTAATTCATTATTATCTGCGATATTAATTACACTAATTATTACAACATTATGTTCATGGTGGTTTTGTTTAGCAAGATCAGCAAAATTAAATGTACCTATAGTGTTAACAATAATCTCTGTTTTACTAACTGCCTTTATGCAAAAAATCATGTCATTTGAATCAATACAACCTAATGGATTATACACACCATTAGCAATTATATTAAGCAATAGTCTAAAATTACTAACAATATCTCTTTCTTTTGGATTTATTATATTGATTGGATTATTAATTTTAAAAGACACTCAGGAGGAGGAAGAATAATATGTCTGGAATTAGATTACAGCCAGGAGATTTAAGTGAATGGTTAGATGATTTACGTTGTTCAATTCTTGATAACCCTCCTAATACATCCAAAGAATTAGAAATGATTCGTAGAAAAGTTGCAAAAAAACATAAATTAAAAATGCCACCAGGAGATGCACAATTATTTTCAATAATTGATGATGATTTAAAACTAAAAATTGGAAAGTTCCTAAGGCGTAAACCAACAAGAACTCTTTCTGGAGTTGCACCAGTTGCAATTATGACTTCACCTTATGGTTGTCCTCATGGAACTTGTACATATTGTCCAGGCGGTCCCGAATTTGGTACTGCTCAATCATATACTGGCCATGAACCTGCTGCTAGAAGAGCTTCAAGGCATGGTTTCGAAGCTTCTGCGCAGGTATTAGATAGAATTGGGCAATATTCTGCAATAGGACATGATGCTTCTAAAATTGATTTGATAATTATGGGAGGTACATTTACTGGAAGAGATATTGGATATAGAGAGGCATTTATCAAGGGTGCTTTTGATGCTGCAAATGGAGACATAAGTGAATCATTAGAATTATCACTCATAAAAAACGAATCTGCTTCAAATAGAATTATTGGATTAACTATTGAAACAAGACCTGATCAATGCTCCTCAGTTGCAATAGATTGGATGTTAGAAAATGGCACTACAAGGGTTGAATTGGGGATACAATCTCTAGACGATAATGTGTTGAAAGATGTACACCGTGGTCACTCAGTATCATCGGGACATAGAGCTGGAAAACGTTGTAGAGATGCAGGATTAAAACTAAATTTGCATATGATGCCAGGGTTACCTGGTACTACTGTAGAAAAAGATGAAGAAATGATAATTGAATTAATGCATGGTGAAAAATGGAGACCTGATATGCTTAAAATATATCCTTGTCTAGTTGTAAAAGGTGCACAATTAGTACAAGAATGGGAAGCTGGTAAATTTGAAGCGATGGATAATGATACCGCAATCAACCTGATTGCTGATATAATGTGTAAAGCACCTCCATGGTTAAGGATCCAAAGAATTCAACGAGATATTCCGTCACATGAAATAGTCGCTGGAGTAACTGCTGGAAACCTTCGTCAACTTGCCACTCGACTTATTGAAAAACAAGGTAGAAGAAGCGGATGTATAAGAGATAGAGAAATCGGAAGAGTAACTCATAAACCAAAAAAAGAAGATTTCCGTACAATTATAAGAGAATATTCTGCTGCAGATGGAGAGGAATTATTCATTAGTTTTGAAGCCCCATTAATCCATTCGAATGAAGAAGATAGAGAAGGTTTTAGTGGAGGTGTTCCATTAATTGAAGGTGTGCATAAATGGTCACCATCAGACCCTGCAGGTGGAGTTATTGCTGGTTTCCTGAGAATGAGGAAACCTAGTACTGACGTGTGGAGAGAAGAACTACAAGGCAATACAGCAATAATAAGGGAAGTAAAAATATTTGGAACTGCAGTAGGAGTTGGAGAAGAAAGTGATGAAAATTCAACACAACATCAAGGGTTAGGTAGTCATTTAATGGATGTTGCAGAAAAAATAGCAGTGAAACATTGGAGTACAGAAAAAATTCTGGTTACATCTGGAATTGGTGTAAGGAAATGGTATAAGTCTCTTGGATATGAAAGAATTGGCCCTTGGATGGGTAAATCTATCTGATTTACCTTTGCTCCTAAATTGTAAATACTCATATACAGGTTGTTAGTCGCATCAAATCCAAGGTGGTCACATGAGTAAGGGTACTCCGTCAATGGGTAAGCGTCAAAAAACAACTCATTTGAGGTGTAGACGTTGTGGAAGACATTCATATCATAAATCAAAAGGTGTTTGTGCATCATGTGGATATGGGGCCACTTCAAAAATGAGAAAGTATAGTTGGAATAAACGTACACACCGTCCAAAAAATTGAGTTTTTTGTTAAATGGGGTTCTAATAAAGAATAAATGCCCTACCTTCTAGTAACGTCATAGGGCATCAACATGTGTGGAATTCTTGGTATCCTCGGAAATGGCGGCTCAATCAGTAATTTGTTGTACGATGGTTTGCTTGTTTTACAACATAGAGGACAAGATGCTGCGGGAATTGTAGTTTGTGACAATGATAAATTACACTTAAGAAAGGATAATGGATTAGTGAAAGATGTATTTCAAAAAGAGCATATCCATAGTCTGAAAGGAAATATTGGTATTGCACATGTAAGATACCCCACTGCAGGTACCTCTTCTGCTGCTGAAGCTCAACCACTATACGTAAATCATCCCTATGGAATTTCACTTGCACATAATGGTAATTTGACGAATGCTAATACATTAGCAGAAGAATTATATCGTGATGATTTAAGACATATCAATACAAATTCAGATTCTGAAATATTATTGAATATTTTTGCTGATGAATTATCAAAAAGAAGAAAATTAAAAATTGATGGTGAATTATATCTAAATGTTGATGATCTATTTCATGCAATTAGTGGCGTACATAAACGTTGTTCTGGAGGATATGCAGTAGTTGGAATTATCGCTGGCTATGGAATGTTTGCATTTAGAGACCCTCATGGAATTAGGCCCTTGGTTTACGGTTCAATACTAAATGATGATGGACGAGCATGGAGCATCTCATCTGAAAGTGTTGCATTAAGTACACTTGGTTTTGAAGCAATTTCAGATGTCGCACCAGGTGAAGCAATATTCATTGACAATGGGGGAAATATGTATCAAAGACAATGTGCAGAAAAAACAAAATTATCCCCCTGTATTTTTGAATATGTTTATTTTGCTAGACCAGATTCTATAATTGATGGTGTTTCAGTACATCAGGCAAGATTAAACATGGGTACTAAATTAGCAAAGAAAATCAAAAAATCTTGGCCTGAACATGACATAGATGTTGTAATTCCTGTTCCAGATAGTGGAAGGATTTCAGCACTTCAATTAGCAAAAGAATTGGGTGTTGATTATAGAGAAGGGTTAGTTAAAAATAGATATATTGGAAGGACTTTTATTATGCCTGGTCAATCAATTAGAAGAGATTCAGTAAGGAAAAAATTGAATACAATAGATCATGAATTTTCTGGTAAAAATGTACTTTTAGTTGATGATTCAATTGTAAGAGGAAATACATCTCGAAAAATTGTAGAGATGGCAAGAAAATCTGGTGCTAAAAAAGTATATTTTGCATCTGCAGCACCTCCAGTAAGATTTCAAAATGTATATGGGATAGATATGCCAGCTGTTAGTGAATTTATTGCATCTGGAAATAATGTGGATGAAATTGCAGAAAGTATTGGTGTCGACAAATTATTTTATCAAGACTTAAATGATTTAATTGATGCAGTAAAATCTGATGAAGATGGCCCTCAGGAATTTGACAATTCTTGTTTTAATGGCAAATATGTCACAGGAGATATATCTTTAGAATACTTAGATTCATTAGAAAAAAGTAGAAATGACGATACCAAAAATCATACCACAAATGCAGATGAACCAATAGGACTTCATAATCAAGCCTAAATCGATAGGCTCTTACGCTTAATAGTGCATTGGGTGATGAGAACGAATGCCGATGGTTATACAGCCCCAGGGCAAAGAATCTGTTGATTCCGAAATTTCAAGTATTGCTTTAAGCAATGATGGGAAATTTGTAGCATGGGCTACATACAACGGTTTATTCACAATAATGTCCAAAGAAAATAATGAAAAAAGAGAAATTAAACTTGACAATCATGGGAAAAATATTGAATATATCTCTTCAGGAAATTTTGTTGTTAGTCAAGATGAAGGTAATATTATCTGCTTTTCGAAAAATTGTGAAAAATTGTGGGAATTTGAATGCCCAGGCGGATCTGAATTAATGAAATCTGCAACAAAAGGAGATCTTATTGCTGTAATCGATGGCACAAATAAATTAAGAACCGTTAATTCTCAAGGTGAATTGCTAGGTATTTTTACAGAAAATGAACTTATCGGTATGGCAATAAATGAAAATGGTTCTGCAATTTCTTGTTGGGATGATGAAGGTAATTTAATAGTACTAAATCGTAATTGTTCTGTGATATTTAAAAGGCCTATTAATTCGGAAATTGGTGAAAGAATAATTACTGCAAAATACACACATAATGGGATTTTACTTGTTAGTAGAGAAACATTAGATTTGCCCGAAGAAGGTGAACAAAACGAATTAGAATTCTGGAATCCATTAGGACAGAAAACAGGTAGTGTAGGATTTAATTCCAGATGCATTGCAATAAATATTAACAAAAATTCCATTTGGGTAGGATTATTTTCTGGAGAAGTTTTACTGGTAAATAGTGAAAAAACCAATCAAATTTGGAAATCTGAATATTCTATTACATCATTAATTACACTAAATGAAGATATTCTTGTAAGCTCTTGGTTTTATCTTTTTAGAATAAATAGAACATCTGGAGAATGTGTTTGGCAGTATGAACATGAAGGCATAATTGATTTAATGGTAATGAGTGAAAATGAAGAAGTTTTAGCAATATGTGGAAATGATAGAAATGATTATACAAATGCCGCACCACTTACATTATTGGATCCTAATTCGACACCAATATGGGAAGAAGAAAGTGATGACGAATATATTGAAACAGAAACTATTCAAATAGAAAGCAACAACATATATAACGACTCTAACGAGGATTTGAAAAATCTATTGGGGGATGATTATAATCAATATGATTTGAAAAAAGAATCTAATGATTCAGCAATGGAAGATTTAATGGCTGCATTTAATGAAGAAAGCCCTCAAGAAACTGAAAAAGTTGAAAATGAAGATAATCTATCACTTATTGAACACCTCTTATCAAATGATGAAAAGAGAAATCAACCACCAGTATGTAATGCTGGTGAGGATCAAAATCTTGAAGCAGGAGATGATGGTAGTTGCTTAGTTCTTTTAGATGGTAGTTCATCACATGACCCAGATGGATATATTCGCATTTGGAATTGGACTAGTGAAGATGGAAGGACTCTTTCAAACGGTCCAAAAATAAAATTACGTTTACCAATTGGAAATCATAGATTTACTCTTACTGTTACAGATGATGATGGAGCAATGTCAAGCGATAGTGTTAGTGTCATCATCAGATAATGCGGGAATTATTGAATCCAACCATTTACCAATATCAGATATTTCTTGATTACATACTTCATGTCCCATTTGATATTCATACCAATTAACGTCAATGGAATGAGATGTTAATAATTCATGAGTATAAAGACCTGAAAAATAAGGAACTACCATATCAAACCTTCCATGTGCTTGAAAAATTGGTGTTTTTTTATTAATTAATTCTGATTCAAACCTATCCCTAACTGGAAGATAACAAGATAATGCAATTACTCCAGCAAGATTTAATTCAGAACGTAATGAAAGATGTAATGCAAGTGCTCCACCTTGAGAAAATCCAGCGATAACTATTCTTTCTTCTGGAATTCCATTATTTATTTCACTATTAATTAATTTTTCAATGAGTAATGATGATTTTATTACATCATCAGCAGACTCTCTTGGTGCGTCTCTAGCACCTGGATCCATTGAAAGAATATCATACCAAGCGGGCATCCACATCCCTCCATTAATTGTTACAGGCATAGATGGAGCATGTGGCAAAATAAATCTACGACCTGGGCGATTTAACATTCTAGCAACTGGTGCAAAATCGTGCCCATCAGCACCTAAACCATGCAGCCAAATAATCGCCGAATTAGCAGATTCTATATCAGAACCAACTTCAACAAAAGCAAGTGCATCTGCCATTAAACACCACTTTATCCAAGTAATGCTCCTAATTCTTGTTCAAGTAACGGAAGTGCTTCTTCCCAAGTTGCAATTATCCCATAATCTGCATGCCTAAATATTGGCGCCGTACCATCTTTATTTATTGCGACAATATACTTACTTGTTCTCATTCCTGCAAGATGCTGAATAGCACCAGAGATTCCTACTGCGATATACAAACTAGGGTTCACTGTTTTTCCTGTTTGACCAACTTGCATACTGTGAGGTATTTCTTCCCAAGTATCTACGGCTGCTCTACTAGCTCCTACTGCTGCACCTAGGATATTAGCAATATCGTATAATTTTTCAAAGTTTTCAGGTGTTCCCATGCCTCTACCTCCAGAAATAATAATATCTGCCTCTGAAACATCAAGTTTTTCACTTGCTTTTGCAACCATTTCTTTCAAATTTGTTCTTAAATCTGATGAATTACTTACATTTGTAATTGTTGCTGAACCACCACTTCCTGCTGGTTTAAACACATTAGATCTTATTGTCATTACAGAATGGCCGCTTAATGCTAATTTTTCATGTGCTTTGCCAGAATATATTGGATGAGATATATTATTTCCATCTATCTCAATAACATCTTGTACAACTGTTGCATTTCTTGATGCTGCTAACCTAGCTGCTAATTCTTTGCCTCTTGAAGTAGATGAAGTCAATAAATGTCCTGGAGGTGATACTGATGCTATTGCTTCGACCCAAGCCGCTGAATCATAAGTTGCAAAACAATCACTTTTTAATGCAATTACGCTTCCAACTCCTTCATAACTTGCTGCAATATTTGCT
>MDSZ01035111.1_pt1 | contig 14657 bp, 12 predicted proteins | sample 811201 | NCBI WGS metagenome assembly MDSZ01 (sample SAMN05326647, study PRJNA326480) | marine metagenome | isolation source: seawater | place: Indian Ocean: North | collected 2010
AAATAATGGACACCAAAAACGCGCTTCTAAGCATAAAAAACCGGCTCAACGTTCACCGGTCGCCCTCCTGTTTGCCATTGGTATTCATCGCATCCATGGCCGCTGTGGGCTCTTCCGCCGCCAGCGGCGAGGCAATGAGCACCGGTCTGGGTCTGACCACACCTCCAATGGAGAGCTTCACTGTGGCCTCCTATGAGTCGACTCAAGGGGTTTTGTCCCAAAGTAACGGCAGCAAAAGAGCAGTGGGCTCGGTTGTTCTGACCGGCGGTGCTGCGAGCGAACCGACCAAGCGCGTCGCTGTAAAACGAGCGCGCTGGGTGAAACTGCCCTTGTCCAAAAGTCCACTTGAATTAAAGAAGATCGAAACCCTGTTGGCGCAGAACAATCCCCACATCAGCCACCGCCATGTGTTGGAGTTTGCCCATCTCTCAATTGGCTCCACGACGCGCGGCATCAAGGCGTTTGACAAAGAGGTTTCCCCCTCAATCCTCAGAGCGACTCGCAAAGCAGCCGACGCCTATGGATTGCCTCAAAGCCTTTTTCTTGGGCTGATTGATCAGGAAAGCCGCTTTAATCCCAACGCCAGGTCATCGGCCAACGCGATCGGATTGGGCCAAATCCTGCCAAGCACTGCGCTTTGGCTTGTGGGTAAAGGGGCAGGGCCACACAAGCCTGAGCAAATTCGAGCCATGGAGTCGCGCTTAAAGGATCCAGAATTCAATCTGGAATTGTCTGCGCGATATTTCTCATACCTGCTTGCACGGCACAAATACAATATCGAGCTGGCTCTGGCTGCTTACAATGCAGGGCCTGGCACGGTACAGCGATTCAATGGGGTTCCGCCGTATCCGGAAACCCGCAAGTACATCAAAAACGTCAAGCTCAAGACCATTGGGCACTTTAAAACCGCGCTGAGCCAGTCCGCCGGTATTCACCCAAGAAGCGGTGCAATGCAATTGGCTCAGGCAAACCTTCCGGGCATTTACAGATGATGGCCAACCCCATGACTCAGAACCACTGCAATGACGCTGCCAGAAGGTACTTGCTCGATTACCAAAGAGCCTTTGCCCAAAGCAGTCTCATGGACGCAAAGGTGGCCCGAGTCGGTGCGGCGATGGCTTACGTCACCCACAAAAAAGAAGATCCGCTGGATTTTGATGCACTGGCAATCAGCGTGACCATGAACATTCAGCGCGACATCCTGTGTCTGCCTTACCGGGATCCAAAGTACCTGTACTACACCAAGACAATTGCCACGCTGCTCTTAACCAGCGTGCACCTCTCGCACGCGCTCTACAGCGTTTTGTTTTTTCACAGCACTGGCGAGCAAAAAGCACTGCGCGGCGCGCTTGAGCGTTGCGTGGATCTGATCGAGATTTACCCTCAGCCGCTTTATGCCCGAATGCAGCTCAATGAGGTGCTTGCAATCGTCGCCCAAGAGCCGCACCCACACCAAGGGCTTGTCCCCTACAAGGAAACGCTCACGGCTGATCTTTTTGACCTGGCAATTCACTTTTTCAAGAATGACTGATGGAGCAAAAAAGACTGCCAAACCATCAGCAGAACTATCTATTCTTGACTCAAGCGCAATAAACAGAAGAAAGCCATGCAATTTACACACCTGAGAACCAAGTCTTTTTATTCGATGAGCGAGGGGCTAATGAAGCCTCAAAGCATCGTGGACAAAGCCAAGGCGGAAAATGCCGTGGCGGTGGCCTTGACCGATGTGAACAAGACCTGCGGGATTATTGAGTTTCAGCAAAGCGCAAGAAAACACTCGATCAAGCCAATCGTTGGTGCCGAGGTAAGTTTCGAGACGCTGTTTTCCAAAGAGATGAAAGGCTTTTCCAATCGGATGATTCTTTTGGCCGAGTCTCCCCAGGGGCACGCCAACATCAACCAGATTGTTTCCATGTCCAGCCTGGATCGCACCGAAGGCAAGCAGATCTTCATTGAGCAATGGTTTGGCAAGGTTTCCACAGAAGGCATTGTGTGCCTGTCTGGCTTTGAGAACTCCGACTTGGGTCAGCTTTTGTTGCGTGGGAAAAATCAAGACGCTGAGGATCTCGTGGACTTTTACAAGTCCGTGTTCCCCGGACGATTCTTTCTTGAGGTGCAGCGCGATGGCAGCGATGAGTTCGAGACACTAACCAAACAGATGATTCTGTTGTCCCAGAAAACCGGCACTCCCATTGTGGCAACGCATCCCAATTTGTTTGAGAAAGAAAGCGATGCCTTGGCCAACGAGCTGAAAAACTGCATCTTCAACGGCGAGTACATCAATGACATCAACCGTCGCAAGATCGCAAAACCCACCCACCGGTACAAAAGTGCGGCCGAGATGATTCAGTCTTTCCAAGACCTGCCCGAGGCCATTGAGAACACCAATGAGATCGCCAAGCTATGTAACTTTGACATGGCGCTTGGCCAGAACACATTGCCAGAGTTTGTTGCCGGTGGCCCAGCCAAAGAGTCCAAGCTGTTGGCTCAGCTATCCAATGCTGGCCTTGATCGACGCATGATGACGCTTTTTCCAAATGACGAAATCCGCAATGCCAACCTTGCGCGTTATCAGGCTCGCCTTGACGAAGAAGTGGGCATTATCGAGAAGATGGGTTTTTCAGGCTACTTCCTGATTGTTCAGGACTTCATTGCCTGGTCAAAGAAAAACGAGGTGCCCATTGGACCGGGCCGTGGCAGCGGCGCTGGCTCACTGGTTGCCTATTGTCTTGAGATCACCGACATTGATCCGATCGAGAACGACTTGCTGTTTGAGCGCTTCTTGAACCCCGAGCGCGTGTCCATGCCTGACTTTGATATCGACATCTGTGGCGTAAAGCGCGACAGCGTGATCGAGTACATGAGAAAGCGCTACGGCGATGAGAAAGTTGCCCAGATTGGAAGCTACTCCACGCTGGCCTCGCGCTCCGCATTGAACGCTGTGGGCCGAGCCCTGCAAGCGCCTCGTTCAATCTACGAGGGATTGTCCGCTTTGGTTCCCATGGAAGCCAATACACCGATCGATTTGAAGCAAGCCTACGAGACCAGTGAAAACTTTGCAGCCGCGGTGAATGAGTCGCCAGAGGCACGCGAGATATACGACGCTGCCGTGTTGGTCGAAGACCAGCCCCGTGGCATGGGCACGCACGCCGCTGGCATTGTCATTGCCCCAACGAGCGTATTTGAGTACAGCGCGCTGTTTCAAGCCGAGGGCGTGGGCAAGCCCGTAACCACGCTTTTGAACAAAGACCACATTGAGTCGGCCGGCTTAGTGAAGTTTGACCTTTTGGGCCTGGCCAACTTGACGATCATTGATCAGGCCTTGCAACAAATCGAAGCCAACTACGGCAAAGCCGAACGCCCAGACCTTTCCCGCATTCCGTTAAACGACCCTTGCGTGTATGACCTGTTTCGCCAAGGCAAGACAACTGCTGTGTTTCAATGTGAATCCTCTGGCGCCAAAGACCTTGAGGTCAAGATGCAGCCCTCGTCCTTTGACGACCTGACTGCGCTTTTGGCTTTGAACCGTCCCGGCCCATTGGGCTCAGGCATGGTGAACGATTTCATTGATCGTAAAAAACAGGTCAACACCACAGGCAAGCACAACCCAGAGTGGTTTTACCACCCAAGCCTTGAGGACACGCTCAAGCCCACCTACGGCATGATCGTGTACCAAGAGCAAGTGATGCGTATTGCCCAGATTATTGCCGGGTACAGCCTGGGGCAAGCGGACTTGCTTCGCCGCGCGATGGGTAAGAAAAAGCCAGAAGAGATGGCCAAGCAACGTCAGATCTTTTTGGATGGCGCCCAAAAGCGTGGCATCGACGCTGACCTGGCAGTCGAGCTGTTCGACCTCATGGCCAAGTTTGCTGACTATGGCTTTAACAAGTCGCACAGTGCGGCCTATGCCCTGATTAGCTACCAGACCGCATGGCTTAAGGCGCAGTATCCGGCCGAGTACATGGCAGCGACGCTGAGCAACAAATTTGACAGCCCGGCTGACATCGAGCCCCTTCTCAATGAAGTGCGAACCAACTGCTTTGCACCGGGGCACGGTGAACACGGGTATCTCGAAGTGCTCATGCCCTGTGTGAACGCATCGGATGCGACCTTTGCTGCGGAGATGAACACATTCGGAACTCGAGCAAAAGCGATTCGCTACGGATTGGCCGCACTCGCAGGCATCGGTATTGAACCGGCTCGCGCCATCGTGCAAGAGCGCGCAACCAACGGGCTGTACACAAGCTTTGCTGATTTTGTGTCCAGAAATCCATCCATCAAAAAGCCCACGCTTGAGCAGCTGATTCGCTCGGGCGCCTTTGATTCGCTGAACGCAAACCGTGCTGAGCTACTGCTTAATGCCGAAGCCTCTCAGAAGTGGACCAAAAAACTCGCGGAGAACAATCACCCAAGCCTCTTTGAAGAAGAGGTCAAAAAATATGTTGACCTGGATATTCCCGGCTGGAAAATTCACAGCGCCCAGACTGAGCCCGAAGAATGCATGGCCATGGAGCGCCAAGCGTTTGGTTTTTACCCCAATGAAAGTCCATTTACACAAATGGAGAAGAGGGCGAACTACCTGGCATTGCCAAAACTGTGTGATCTTCAGCCCAAGTCCAGTGACCAAAGTTTCATTGCTCAGATCTCTGCAATCAAAATGGTTCGCACCCGATCCAAGGGCGAAGACATGGCAATCCTTACGCTGTCTGACTGCACCCAGTCCATCGATGCCGTGGTGTTTCCAAGTCAGTACAAGGAATACTCATCTTTGATTGAAAAAGGTGCGGGCTTGCTCATTGATGCAAAGATCGAGCTGGACTCTTTTGGTGGATCAGCCAAGACCAAGGCGCTGATTCAGAAAGTGGAGTGTCTGGAACAAAAGCTTGAATTCGATGAGAAGCGTGGCATGAATCAAGCCAAACTCAACCCCGAGCTGCACCTGTATCTGGGCGAAGACCCGGATCTGGATCGCTTTAACCGCGGGCTTCACCGCTACAACGACCCGAGCGACAACACACGACAGTTTCTGCACTTTGTCGTCAAGGGCATTCCAATGGATAAAGAGTTGCCGCAGCAAGAGCGCATGCGCGTGAGCCCTGAGCTAGTCGAATCGTTGAAAAAATACCTGGGCCCAACCAAGGTAAAGCTGCTGGCCAATGCAGAGCAAAACGCGGTCGGTCTGCACCAGTCCGAAGTGAAGTCTTGGGAGTATGAATTGACCACGCCGCACGGCATTGATCGAGAGGTCTCGCCAGCGAAGATCTCTTTTGATGCAAAAACGGCCACCTACACATTGTCGTGTGAATCCACTGGAACAAAGACCCAGAGCGACAACCTATCAAACCTGCTGCAGGCGCACATCTTTCAAGAGCTTGCGCCTCAGTCCAAAGCAGCAATGCACGCTGCAGCTTAATTCACAAATCGGAGAAACACATGAAACTTGCCATCATCGCAATCGCATCCTTCCTTAGTTGTGGCCTTGCTCACGCCCAAGGCGTTGATATCGTCAAAGATGCCGAGGCCAATGCGCCCAAGGTGGCACCCGACCTGGTAGAGACCGGCAATGGCAGCGGATCCGATCGCAAAGCCAATGGCGTAGTTGTGAAAGAAGACATTGCCCAGCGCAAAAAAGAAACCCACGACTCAACTTCAATTTCTGATCAGGCGCCACCATCAATCCGACGCCCCTTGGTCATCATTGCCCAGTAGTCTATCTTTCAGAAATAGATCAATCTTTGAAAAGAAAAAACCCCTTGGGAAAAATCCGCAAGGGGTTTTGTGCGATTAAGATATCAGTGCGCGTTATGCAAGGAATGATTCCAGCTTACGGCCTTTTTCCAACTCTTCGCGCAACCACACGGGACGCTTGCCGCGACCGCTCCACTGAAGCTCAGGCTTTTTTGGGTGACGGTATTTGATATCGGCTTTCTTGTTCTCGCGACGTGGGATTTTGCTGCCGGCCTGGAGCAAGTCCTCCATGGTCAGGCCTTCTTCACCAATGAGCTGCTTGACTCGTTCGATCTTGTCGAACTTTTTTTCCCGACTTTCAATCTCTTGGTCCAGGCGCTCACGAAGGCGCTGCAGATCCACCAGATTCATCAGGTTCCATTCGATGTTTGGCAAACGCATAATTTAATCCGAATAATAATTGATCACGGATGTAAATATAGGTGTTGGAAATAACTGTGTCAATGTAGCGAAATTCTAATTAAACCAAAAGCTTAGGCTTTCATTTCAGCATTGATATAAGATTCGGAAATTATCGACTTTCTTCCATAAATACGATCGTAATCTTCAGGTGCAATTTGCGTGGCTTGGCGCATCAGATCCTTGAATTGATTGATGTTTCCGCCTGCTTGCCAAAAATCAGTCCAGTCCGCGCCACTTTCGCCAATGTCAAATGGTTTATTTACAAAGTTTTCTGGGACTTTCATTCGAAGGCATGATCTTTGTGCCATTTTCGCCCATGCGCATGCCATTCGCTCTCCAGCCGAGTCATTGTCGTGACCACAAATCACTGCTTTAAATCGACTGAAAAACTCTGGATCGTAATGCGGGTTTTTCTCAGCGTTCTCAGGCATCAAGTCACGCGGCATGGCCGAACCATGACTTGAGGTGACCAACAAAAACAAATGATCCAGATTATTGTCTTTTAGTGCCTGGTACTGTCTCCACAAATCCTTGGGGCCTTCGCACACCATCAGAAATGGTTGGGCATCGTAGGGATCAGAGAAGTACGCCATGGGCGTTAGGTTGCACCAGCCCTTGGTTGCAATCTTCACAGAGTCGCCTCGGGTCACGCCTGGCACCACCAGTCGAGAGGTGTGTTCTAAAAAATCACCATTAGCTGCACGCAACCGAAAGATCGCAGTGTCAGCCCAGTATTTGCCTGTTTCCTCGTCCTTGTCGTTTTTCTCGCGGTACTCAAATTCCTGAAACCCGACCTGAAATTTCGCCAACACCTCGTCGCTGATACCGCGCACGTCGTTGAAGTAGCTCTTGACCGCCGGGTTACGCATCAAGCGTTGATGGTCCCCAAACACACGGCGAGCCATGGCTTGCGCAGGGTAGACGAATTCGCTCATTTTGCTCTGAGGAATTACTCCGCCTACTTTTTCGGCCCGGTCAACTGCGGCCGCTGCAGAGCGGATCCCAAAGGCAGGCTTTACGCCCATGAATTCTGCCATCTGCTGAATCGCTTCTTTGTAATCAACTCCTTTTCGCGCCATCCAGCAATCAATCAGAGATGTGGCCTGAGTGCCATCGCCGCGCCCGAACTCTTTCACAAAGCCCGCATTTGGGCCTTCCACGGTCATCATAAAGGAGCCGCTTTTGGTTGGGGCTTTGCCGTAAATATCACCTGTAAAGACATGTGCACCGTCTCGACGTGTCACGCAGTCTGAGTACAAATGATCGACAACGGCCAATGCGTTGCGCCTCATCATCTCTTTAACTTCGGTTCTGTCGTACTTGCTCATGGTCTCTTTGCTCTTAACAGCGATGAAGTCATCATAGCCAATACGAGCAATGGTTTGTGGGCAAAAAAACCTTCACAAACTATCGATTCTTACCTGCTATACTTTTTCGAATTCATAAAGAATACGGAAATTACAGAGATGTGGAAGAAAGTAGAAAACAGCGTTGTTGATGTCAATGGCCAGGTTCTGGGCACAGAGGCTCCAAACAGTCAGGCCGCGGCGGTGGTGGCAACAATCCCAGCGTTATTGAATTTGGCCTTGGAGTTGAAGAAGTCCAAAGCCTCTGATCAACGCAAGGTAGCGCTTGGTACCGATCTGGCTTGGGCGTTCTCGCACCTTGAGCCAATCTGCCAATCTTGGCGCGTAACCAAAAAAGGCATTTTTGATCACGCTAATCGACTGGTGTTCTCTTTTGCCGGCACCACAAAGAAAGTCGCAGCGCTGATCCGCTACGCGATTTCGACCCTCAAGCAGGTTGCCCGAGAATTCAACCCGCTGGCCACCCAGTATTAATCACTTGCCCTAAGCTACAACCCATGCATTGATTTGCGCATGGCGATCTTCGTTCTCAGTGGACATGTAGCCCGATGTCACCGACACGTTGCCATGTCGCATGTTGTCTCTGACCTGGATCACATTGAGCTTCAGTTCATTGACCTGAATCGAGGCACAGGTGTGGCGCAGCCAGTGCGTACTCAGGCTGTCCAACTCATTCAATACGCTCGCACTCACCCCAGTATCCTTGCCGTACTTGAGCGCCACCCGGCCTATCTCCTTCACCGCACTCCAAATCGACTCCATCCCGACAGGCTCACCGGCATGGAGGTACGCGCCCACCAAAGGCGTGTCGGGTGCCAAGAATCGAATTTCTGAAAGCGTTTTCTTGGGCAGGCCACCATTGGATGCGTAGTAATCCTCAAACGCCGGTATGAGCGCAGCAGGGAAGGGCACATTACCCTCAACGCAACCCTTGCCAATCACATTGATCCAAAGCGCCCCGGATTCCGACTCCCAGAGGTTGCCAACGGTCATGGCAGCGCATTCGGCTCGCCGCAAACCCGTCATCAACAGCAGCAAATAGATCCACCGGTACCGCTTGGCTTTGGCTGCTGATCTTTTCTCCAGCTCAACCAGGCTCTCCAACACGACCGCCCGAGCAGATCGACTCAGGGCTTTCTTTGAGGATGCAGCCGACTTGCTCTTTTTGATCGATCCAATGCGAAGCCCTTCAAAGGGGCTTTTGCTCACCCGACCCGCGGCTACCAGGTGCTTGAAAAACGACCGGCACATTGAATATGAGAGCCTGATGCTGTTGACACCCAGAGGCTGGTGAAAACATCGCCACTGGGAGTTGCGCGTGCCGTCATTAAGGTACTTGCGGGTTTTCGGGCCAATCCAGTGCGAAGCAGGTTCGGGCGACTTCAGGTGGTTGATGTACTGCCTGGCGTGATCAATTTCCACATCATCGATACCAAGTCGGTGGAACTGCAGCCACAGAAAGAGCCGCTCGACCTCCTTGGAGGCGCAAGCGATGGTTCTCTCGTTGTGAAAGGTACTCAACCACTGGCCCACGAGCAATCGGTCAGATCCACAACCCTCTATGCCCAGAACCGTCGTTCCAACAGCTTTCTTGGCCAATATGGCCGGCAGATCAACAAATCCAGCCACGCCTTGTTCTGCCCACTCTGTGACTTTCATCCAACGCCCTTCTTTACAAAATTAGTCAAAAAATCATTACAACTCTATGCAAACAGCGAACTTCTTTACAAAATTAGTCAAAAAATCATTACAACTCTATGCAAACAGCGAACTTCTTGAAAATCTCGGCTAAAAGTCTTTACCTCGCCTGCGATTTGTTGGATCCTTTCAACGCGCCAACACAAAGTCCTCGTCACTGAGGCGAAGAGCCGGTCCTCGAAACCGGCTTTTTATTTAGCCCCTATCATTTGCTTTTTACTCGCGTTGCAAGCTAATCAGCGCCAATTTCATTGCTATCCCTTGCTCTCGCCTCGATAGCCAACCTTACATTGGTCAGTTCACGACGCCCCGCACTTTCTTAAACCCCATCCAATCGCGCCATAAACCTGCTGCATTCGTTGGCTTTACTACCGGTACGCCTTGTGCTGTTTTCACGGTTAATTCCATCCAGACGTCTTCTTTACAAATTTAAGCAAAACGCGCATTTCCCATTTTACAGGAGTGGTGGGTAATTTATCCCACATAATTTATGTTGTATTAGAATTCTGGAAAAAGAAGTACATTTAGTACGGTACTCGTACTGTACATTATTGAAATGAACTCTTAAGATAGACCATCTCGCACTGAAATTCTGGAGTTTTCATGAAAGCAGCCCCAATCTACGCCCCCGAACTTGAGCTAAGCCCCGAGCAGGTCGATGAACTCAATGGTTTGGCCACAAGGCCGATGATTGTCAAAATTGCTGGCTGGATGGCCCAAAAGGGGCTGCGGGTCACGCAAACCGAAGTAGGGCGGCTCATACACCGGTACACCGGCCAAACCCCTTCAAAAACGACATTGAAAGAGGCGGTGGACGGCTTTTACGCGCAAGCACTTCAAACGGCCATGACACGCCAATCGCTTGGGCAAATTCCCACGCAGGTCATGGATGGGCTGGAGTCGATCTACCTTCAGATTCGCCAAGCAGCCCAAAATGAGTTTCAGGCCGACCGAAGCGCCTTTGAGCAAACTGTGGGCTTGCTCAGAGAAAGGTTGGAGGAGGTTGAATCGGCCAGAGTAGATGCAATTGCTGAGCTGACTCAAAGCCATGGCGCCATTGAATCATTGAACGCCGAGCTACGAGAGATGAAGTCACGGTTTGCCCAACTACAGGAAAAGACCAACACCTTGCAGGAAACGGCCACTGGCTTTCACAACCAGTTGTTGGGCGAAAGAAATGCGCACCAAGCAACCAAGCTTGCCCACGGGGTTGAACTCAAACAACTGAGCGCCCGACATCAAGCAGAACTGGACGCAATGCGCGACACCAGCCAGGCTGAACTCAAAGCGCTCACCCAGGAGTGCGCCGCTGAAATCAAGCGCATTGGCGTGGCCAACCACGAACACACCACCAAGCTTTTACTGCAGATCGACGAAATCCGTGCAGAATCCTCAGCACAATCGGCCAAGAAAGACAAACAACTCGAGATCAACGGCAAGGAGATTCAAAAAGGCAGAGAAGAGCTACAAGCGATTCAAGCCGAACTTGCCCGAGTCAAAGCCGAGCTTGCCAGCAGGCTTTCCCGACAAGCCGAACTGGATAAAGCCTCCCTGCGCGTATCCGAGCTTGAAAGCCAACTTGCCGAGAACACCAAAACCATCGCTTCGCTCAGCGCGTCGTTGTCCATAGCCCAAAAGCAGAGAAAACAAGGCGCATCCACAGACGGACGCACCCCTAGAAAGTAATGAAATTACTCAACAGCCTCCAATTCGTTGGCCAGCCGATCTGAATGCTCATGGCGCCGCCCCAAGGAAATATTTGCCTTGACAGCTTGTTTGACCATGCCTGTGTATGCTTTCACCGCCACATAAGAGAGCATTCCTGCGTATTGCTCCGACAGGATCACATTGTGAAAACGCTCATAGAAATCCAAACCGTGTGTGTGCACATCAGGGTCATCACTGCAGTCGGGGTGGCAGTACTCATGTGCGATTACGCTGCAGACCCGTATCACGCCAGTTAGACCTTCGCGAAACTGTTCACGCAGGTATTTCCTATCAAGGGCGATGTAGTTCTTGCCGTTGGTCCATGCCAGCATGCCTGCAGACTCACCAAGCACGAGCCCTCTAGGCCCACAATAATAATCGCCCGTTTGACGCACTACTGCGTAATGAATCGATTTGTTGCATTTGTCCAGACACGACTGTTCTACTAAAACTGTAACGATCTTTTGTATAAAACTGTAAAGAGCTGATTTATTTCGATTAAATCTGTAAAGAAGAAATATTTTTTGTAACCCTCTAGCCTACCTCAGGATAGGACACCGAGCAAATATTAGTCTGTCGTTTGCTTTGTAGTGCGGGGTTTTCGGATATGTTGTTTTGGTGATTTTTCGCTGATCTTAGATTGTAGGTGCCTTAACTGGGTTTGTAGCTGGCCGTTAAGCCTCAACTGTTCATCATGGTTACGCCTAGAAGCTTGGAGGTCCTCATTTGAAACTTCGAGTTTCGTTTTAACAGAGTTTAATTCCCCCTTGAGGTTTTCTAATTGAGTGCTGATATCTCGTATTGTCGAGTTTTTGAGATTGAGTTCCTCGGTGTGGGATTTTTGAACCGTTATTGCGTCTTTGACTGCCTTGTTTGCAATTTGCCGTTCCCTTTCAATTTCCATCAAGGCACGATTTTCGTGATCCTTAAGACGAGCCAACGCGCTATCGTGTTCTTTCGAAAGTCTGCTGCTCTCCGCCAGGAAGTCTTGTCTGGCTTTGTCTAGTTGCTGCTCTAGATCATTGCATCGCTGAGTTGCATCCTGCAGGCGTTTAGATTCAACTGTAAGTCGGGTTTTTTCTTGTCTTATAGTTTCCTGCAGATCCATGATATGTGCATTTTTATCAGCATCAGCTTGTTTAAGTCGACTAATGGTCGTCTCAAGTGCGGTGTTATCGGCTCTCAATCTGTCCATTTCTTCTTGCAGCCGATAGAGTTCTTTTTGATGGACTTCTTTTTGTTCGTTAGTTGATGCATTTCCAAGTTCTACAGCGAGCCGCCAAGTTTCTTTCAGTGCATCGGTAAAACCGGATTTCAAACTTTCTGGCATGCCCGGTATTGCCAGGTCTACCCTGCTCCTCTCTCGCTGTGACGCGAAAAATTCTTGAACTGCTTTGGTTGGAGTTCCCATGCTGCCTTTTTTTACTAATCCATAGAGTTTTGTGGGGGTTGGCACGACACCGTGTTGAAAAAACAGAATTTCACAAGTCCTTTTGTAAACATCAATCGTGGCCAAGCCCTGATCCATCATTTTTTGAATTTGTTGACGAATATCGCTATCGAAGTCAGTTTCTTTCACGGAGCGCCTCAGTTTTGTCCTCATTGGTATGTATTATTACATAATACGTAACATACATACGTTTTAATTGATCTATTTTGACATTACACTTATAATGTCAATGTATTTATTCATCCGAGGTTGTTTTGAGTTTTGAGCTTATTCCCAGTGCGTTTTCAAAGAATCCAGCATTCCAAATCAGTGCGTTTGATGGTTCTACTGGAGTAAATCGCGCCTCCGGTTCGCGTCAAATCGCTGCAAACCGGGATGTAGATGCTATTTCTGCATGGCTAATGCAATTTCAAACCTCAAAAAGTACATTTGACAGTTATCGCAAGGAGGCCGAGCGGCTACTGTTGTGGTCCGTTTTGCAGCTTTCCAAACCACTTTCCTCACTCGTGTATGAAGATCTTCAGGCCTATAGGCAATTCTTGTTAGACCCACAGCCTGTAGACTTTTGGGTGTCTACACCAGGACGTCGATTTGGGCGCAACGATCCACGGTGGCGTCCCTTTGCTGGGCCTTTGTCAGCAAGTAGTCAAAGGCAGACCTTGGTAATCCTTAATTCGATGTTTAGTTGGATGGTTGAGTCCGGGTATTTGGTGGGTAACCCGCTTGCTTTGGGCAAGCGCAGATCGTCGAGTTCGCCCAAAACTGTTACACGCTATCTTGATCCTATTCTATGGCTTGAGGTGAAGGCTTTTATTCTTGAATTGAGATCAACTGATCTGCCCAGGTACCATCGCTTGAGGTGGTTGTTTTCACTGTTTTACCTAGGTGGTTTGCGGATTTCAGAGGTTTCACAGGGTTGTATGGGGGACTTTTATTTCCGAAGAGCCCCAGACGGTAACGATTTGTGGTGGCTAAGGGTTGTTGGTAAGGGCAATAAAGAGAGACAAATTCCTATTTCAGGAGAGTTTCTTGATGAGTTGTTGCTGTATCGATCTTATGTTCAGGTGTCTGGTCTTCCGAGTGTAGGGGAGCAAGTTCCGCTGTTTGGTTCAGCCCGTAATTTTCGGATTAGGGTTGGTAGATCTTCCATACATGGGACTGTGACTGATTTGTTTGCATATGTTGCGGCCAAGTTGCGCATGCAAGGAGATATGCACGCTGTACGTCGTGCATCTCAGCTTGAATCGGCTTCAGCCCATTGGCTTCGCCATACCGCTGGCTCTCACATGGCAAATTCAGGCGTTGATTTGAGAGTGATTCGGGACAATCTGGGGCATGCGTCAATCAGCACAACCTCTATTTATTTGCACACCGACGATGATCAGCGTCACGCCGATACTTCAACGGCTCACCGCGTTGCTTGGTCAAATTCATGACTACGGCAACAACTCTTTGATGTCGCATCCGAGGGTGGCTGCAAGTTTGTAGGCTTTTTCAAGGGTGATACGCACCTCTCCCCTTTCAATCCTTCCCATATAGCTGCGATCAATTTCTGCTCTCAGTGCCAATTCATCTTGAGAAAGTCCCCTTAGTTTTCTGGCTGCGCGTACTTTGCTGCCGAATATTTTTGCCACGTCTTGCATAGTTGCCTCTCTAGAGGCAAGAACTATCCAAATTTGCGGCTTTAATAGCCACGGATTATAATCCGTTCTTTCTCAAAACCCCCTTTTTTCAGTTGCCAGTAGCCAGGGGGGAAATGACACCGATGGAGCATCATGACAAGAAGTCTTTCACCCGAGTTTTATTCAGTTCTGATTGAGGGGAATTTGAACAATTTCACAGTCATGGAATTGAGAGACGCGATCATTCGTGAATGTAAAGATGAAACAGATATGACCTTGCGTGACTATCACAAACGTGCGTACCGCGTGGTTCTAAGGCTTCTAACCGCAGGTTTGCTTGAAAAAAGCAAAGACATTTCTGAATTTGCTCGCTACAAGAAAACCCCTCTTTTCGTAGCCTCAGTGTTTAAGCAAAGAGTGACAGTTGATCGAGGGCCCAAACAGCCCAGGCAACCCAAGCAGCCCACGCAAGTCGAGCATGGGGCCCCCAGTTTGCCGGTCAAAGATCCCTGCATTCGAGACGAATTGGATCAATTGGTAAAAACTTATCAGGTCGATTTGCTGTCTTCGATCGGTGAATCCGAGGAGTATCTGCGCTTGCACCAAACCTATCCGCAGCTTAAAGCCAAGCTCGAGCCTCATTACCTTAAGTCCAGGGATGTC
>MDSZ01007494.1_pt1 | contig 14654 bp, 12 predicted proteins | sample 811201 | NCBI WGS metagenome assembly MDSZ01 (sample SAMN05326647, study PRJNA326480) | marine metagenome | isolation source: seawater | place: Indian Ocean: North | collected 2010
CATTATGAAAACCGAGGATAGGTTTAGCTTAAAAAATCAAAATATCATTATAACTGGTGGTGGTGGTAAACTTGGTTTCTACCATGCATTTGCTGTTTTAGAAAAAAAGGGAAACCCAATATTAATTGATCTTGATAAGAAAAAACTTATTCAAAATAAAGATAAGCTTTTTGAATTATTTAATAAAAAAGTCTCAATACATAAAGTTGATCTTACAAAAAAAACTCAATTAATAAAATTTTTTGATCACCAAGAGAAAAATAAAATAATGATTAATGCATTGGTTAATAATGCAGATATTAATAGTAAATTTAATGATCTAAATGAAAATCTCAGAATTGAAAATTTGAACCTAAATTTTTGGCAAAAACATATTAATGCAGGTTTAACTGGCAACTTTCTAATTTCTTCTCTTTACTACATGTATTTGTGTAAATTTAATTTGACTGGTCAGATAATTAATATCTCTTCAGATTTAGGTATAATCTCTCCTGATCAAAGATTATATGAGGATACCAAAAAAAACTTTAAACAACAAAATGTCAAGCCTGTATCTTATAGTGTTGTAAAGCATGGGCTTATAGGTATTACTAAATATTTTAGCACTTATGATACAAAAAGATTGAGATGTAATGCTATTGCTTTTGGGGGTGTAAAGGTAAATGATAAAAAATTTGAAAAAAGAGTATCGGAGTTAATACCTTTAAACAGAATGGCCAACGCTGAGGAATATATTACAACTATGCAATACTTGTTATCGCCAAAATCTACTTATGTTAATGGCAGCACTTTAATTGTGGATGGTGGTAGAACAATAATTTAATTTATCTTTTGCCTGTGCTTCGGCAATTCTTTTGGATGTTAGATGGTTTTTAGAATTCAGGTGGGTGGGGTTATGATAATTATGTGTATTTAAAAAAAGCTGTCACAATCCTGTCACAATCATTTGGAAATATGTTAAAGTCTTGGAGAAAATAAACCAACAAGAGAGTTGAAAACGTTTACGTTTTGGAGCGGGCGAAGGGATTCGAACCCTCGACTTCAACCTTGGCAAGGTTGCGCTCTACCCCTGAGCTACGCCCGCTAATTGAAAGAGTAATATTTATAAACTTCCTTATCGGTGCTATCAAGCTAAAAGGATTCAATTAAGAAGTTGTATTGTAAATATGGTTTTTGATACTATTTTTATATTATGTCTTTTGTAGTAGATATTAACCAGGATCAATTTGTAGAACAAGTTATTGAAAAGTCCAAAACAATTCCTGTTATTGTTGATTTCTGGGCTCCTTGGTGTGGTCCGTGTAAACAACTAACTCCAATTTTAGAAAATTTAGTAAATAAGAAGAATGGCAAGGTCATACTTGTTAAGATCAATGTTGATGAAAATCAAGGCGTCGCCAGTCAATTAAATATCCAATCGATACCGACAGTTTATGGTTTTGTTGATGGTAAACCCATAGATGCTTTTCAGGGAGCACAGCCAGAAAGTAAGATTGAAATAATGATCAATAAATTAATTGATGCAGCACCAGGTAACGAGATTCCCAAACTGCTTGAAGAAGCAGATAATTTATTTAAAGGTCAAAAATTTCAAGAGGCACAGCAAATTTTTGAAACACTAGTTGGAATGGATCCTGGTAATCCAAAAGTCATCTACGGATTATTAAGATGTCTAGTACAACTTAAAAAATATAATGATGCTAAAGAAATGATGGAATCTTTAGACGATGAAACATTAAACAATGAAGAAATAACAAAAATTAAAAAGTTACTTTCTAACATGGGTGATAATAATGAGGGCGAGTTAGAAAAATTAAAATCTATAGTTAGCAATGAACCAAATAATAAAGAAAAAAGATATGAGCTTGCTGAAAAATATCTTTCATCAAATGAAATTGAACTTGGATTTAGCGAATTACTTACAATTTATGAGCAAGACTCAAAGTGGAGTGATGATGCTGCTAAAAAAAAGCTTTTAGAGTATTTTGATATGCTTGGATTTACTGATCCAAACGTTATCTCTGCACGAAAACAATTATCAACTCTGATGTTTAAATAATGGAAGATAGTATTAAAGAATTATTTGAAGTTAAAGCAGATCTAATTCCTTCGTCTATCCCTTTGTTTCCTTTAGATAACGTATTGTTACTCCCATTTGGTAAATTGCCTCTTAATATATTTGAGGAAAGATATTTAAAAATGGCATTAGATAGCTTAAAGAGCCATCGAATGATTGGTGTGATTCAGCCTAAAAATAATAATAATGAACTTTTTATGGTTGGCTGTATTGGCAAAATCACTTCATTCATCGAAACACCTGATTATAGAATAGTTTTAAACTTAGAAGGTGTTTGTCGATTTGTCTTAAAGGAAAGAAATCTAACACCAAATGGTTATTATCAAGCAGGCATAGATTTTCATGATTATAAAGATGATTTGAATACTATGGAGCCTCAAATCGATAGAGACTCATTAATCACCAAATACGAAAACTTCTTTAAAATGAAAAAACTTGAAATTGACAAGAATATATTGTCTGAGACCTCTAACCTTCAATTACTATCCACGCTCGCAATGCTTGCCCCCTTTAATAAAATTGATAAACAAGCAATCCTAGAATCGCCCAACCTTCTTTCTCGAGTTACTACAATCAACTCAATTTTGGATTTAAATACTTTCAAGGTAGTTAATAATAATTCCAATCAGCTCAACTAATTTTACCCATAGCTTGCTTGATAAACAAATTTCTTAAGTAGGGAAAGTGAGATAAAACAAAGTGACTAGCTTTGATAATAGATTTTGAGATTGGTTTTTGGTTTTCATAAAGGTGATTAAGAATATTAGTAAATGTTAAATATGTTAAATTTTCAATCATTCTCTTAGAAAAATAATATTCGTCAAAATTTTTATCATCAATATCATATTTATTTAAACAAGAGCATAATGTTTGAATATCTTTAATGCCTAGGTTCCATCCTTGGCCTGCAACAGGATGAATAGAATGCGCAGTATCACCAATTAATAAAATATCTTTTTGTGTTGGTCGAGATAAGTGTGGTTTTATTGGATAATAACTTATTGAAGATTTCATATATATATTTCCATGAGATGAATTAAAATTATTTTTTATGATATTGGAAAGACTACTAAAGTTAATTTTATTTTTTGTTGAAAAGATAAAGGTTGAATTTTTTTTTTGTCTACTAGGTGATGGCAAGACAGCTAAAGGGCCACTCGGTGTAAAAATTTCATATGCTGTTTGATTATGATCTTTTTGGTGTTTAAAAAAACCAACATAAGCCTTATGACCGAAATCAAAAGTATTTTTTTTTAAATTTTTGTCATTTTCATAATTTTTACCAAGAGAAAAGATTATTTTATCACAAATAAACTTTTTTGAATGGATAGAAAAAATTTTTTTGGGTTTAATATTAAATGAGTCAAAATCAATATTAGTTAACAAGATTTTATTTTTTATTAGATACTCTCTCGAAATTTTTAAAAGTGACTTATTAAATATAACACTTCCCATACTTTCTTTAGCATTATGAAAAATTAAATCTTCTTTATTTACATAGTCTTTGATCACAATCTTATCTATTGACTCAAAATTAGATCTTAAATCTTTCCAAACACCCAAATCTCTTAAAAAATCTCTTGAATTAGCATTAACTGCTAATGTCCGTTCATCTTTAGGAAATAGTTTATTTTTTTCGATTACCAAAACTTTGTACTTTTTTTGATGAAGGGCCATCGCCGCCAAAGACCCAATTAATCCAGCGCCAACAATCAAAAAATCATATTTAAATATTTTATTTTTCATTTAGAGACATATATTACTTTAGATGAACAATAGTTTTATTCCGGAAGTCTTTAAAGATAAATTAAAAAATATCATTAACTGGTTTAAAGGTTCACTTTTTTTTCTCCTATCTTTGGCCATTTTCTTGTCAGTGTTTACATTTAACATTAATGATGACTCCTTTCTAACCAAAAGTAGTGAAGCCACTTCAAATGTAATTGGCACAGTGGGGTCTTATTCAGCCAGTTTCCTTATTTATTCATTTGGCATCATGAGTTACTTAATTGTAATTTTTTTCTTAATATGTTCTGTTGCCACATTCCGCAAAAAAGAATTTGAATTTTTTTTCATTCGCCTTTTATTTCTTTTAATCAGTCTTGTCCTTATCCCTCAAGTATTTTTATATTTGGATTGGAATTATAACTTCATTGATCAGTTCAAAACTTGGGGCGAAATTTCTTATATAATTTTTAATTTACATCAAATTGAATTGGTAAGTTATGTACTGACATTTATCGGTATAATAATATTTTTTTTCATACAAAATATTTTTATTCTTCTAAAGCTTCCTAAATTTAATTTTAAGTCTTTAACTAACTCAAGGATAAAAATTTCTAAAGAAACGGGAATAAAAAAAGAACCAGTAATTAGAAATAATCTAAATTTTCATGAAGTAGAATTTAATACTGATAAAGAGCTTCAAGAAAATTCTGAGATAGAAAAAAATTTTAGTAATAAATATAACTCTCCTTCTTTGGATATTTTAGATAACGATAAGAACATTAATCAAAAAAAAAGGAACCAATCAAATATTGAAGAAAGATCTGACTTATTAGAAAAAGTTTTTGCAGATTTTAATATTCAAGTTAGTGTTGTTAATGTTAAACTAGGGCCCGTAGTAACTCTTTATGAGATACTCCCTGCAGCAGGTATAAAAATAAATACCATAATTAACCTTGCTGACGACATATCTCGAAGCATGGGCGTTGGTGCGGTTCGCATATCTCAAATTTTTGGAACACAGTACCTCGGTGTTGAGGTGCCAAATGAACAAAGAGAAAGTGTTACTATAAAAGAACTACTGAGCAATCAAAATTTCAAAAGCACAACTCATAAAATACCTATTTGTATAGGTAAAGATATCTCGGGCAATATTGAGGTGATTGATTTGAGTAAGACACCCCATCTTCTAGTTGCAGGAACAACAGGATCTGGGAAATCGGTTTTTATTAATACTCTGCTTGCAAGTCTATTATACAAATTTTCACCGTCTGAATTGAGATTAATTCTAATTGATCCTAAAATGCTTGAACTCAGCGTCTATAATGACATAGCTCATTTATTGACACCGGTTGTCACTGAACCAAAAAAAGCAATTATAGCGCTAAAGTGGGTATGTAAAGAAATGGAGAGGAGATACTCAATGATGAATGAGGAAGGAACTCGCAATCTAGAAAGTTATAATCAAAAATCTTCTGAAGCCTTACCATATATAATTGTTTTCATTGACGAAATGGCTGATTTAATGATGACAGCCGGCAAAGAAGTGGAACATTATGTACAAAGGTTAGCGCAAATGGCGAGAGCCTGTGGAATACATCTTGTAATGGCCACTCAAAGACCGAGCGTTGACATAATTACTGGTAGCATAAAAGCCAACTTCCCTTCTAGGGTTAGTTTCCAAGTTGCAAGCAAATATGACAGTAGAACAGTACTTGGTGAAATAGGTGCGGAACAGCTCTTAGGAAATGGTGATATGTTAATGACAAAAAATGGGGGAAATTTAATTCGTTATCAATCGGCTTTTATTTCAGATAATGAAGTGAATAAATTGATATCAGAAATAAAAAGATCACAAAAAGTTGAATATTTAGATGAATTAGACAAGATAATTAAAAATAATGATGAAAGTTTTGATATGCTAAGCGAAGAAGACGAAGAGTTAGTATCTAAAGCTATTGATATAATTAGAAACTCAAATAAGGCATCAACGAGTTATCTACAACGAAACTTTCAAATAGGATATAATAAAGCTGCAAGAATAATGGAAACTTTGGAACAAAGAGGAGTTGTATCAGAGCCAAACCATACAGGAAAAAGAGAAATATTAATTAATAATTAGTTTAAGTTGGCCATTATTAGAGGAAAATTTAATATTTAAACCAATCTCCTTAAATTTATTTTTTAAATTAGTCATGTGAGTATCAAGTTTGTTTAATTGTATTTCTTTATCGTTAGGCCAGATTATTTGATAAAGAAAATTTTTATCAAAACCATTTTCCATGTTAAGAATTAAATGTTTTATAATTGAATTATGTATTGATCCCAAATTAATTGTTTTATTTAAATAAGAAATTGATTGTAAAATTGGGTTATATTGAAAAGAAAAATAATTAAGATTTAAATTACTTAAATAATCATAAATTGTTACAAAAACTTGGTCAAATGAGGTGGGTAACTTAAAAATAAATCTTTTTTCTGCATGTGTGATTTTTAATAGATCACTTTGGATTAGAAAATTTAATTTAAAAAAAAAATTTGAAGAAGAATTAAGGGTTACAGATATTTTTTTTTGCTCAAACAAGGAGGCAAAAATTTTATTTTCAAAATCATTATTACTTTCAAATAAAATCATTAATTGAATTTAGTTATAGAGAAAGGTTGAAAATATTGTTTAGAAAGTTCTTTAAATTGACAGTCAATAAAATAAATACTGAGATTAACATCTACACTATTTATTGAAACTCTCTTTAAAAAATCGCTTTTAACAGAGTGTTCGATAAATATGTCAAGATTATTCGATGAATATTTTTTATCAATATTTGGATATGTAGATAATATAAAAGTCAGTTCATTTAGTAATTCATTTTTTTTAAGTTTATTTACAATATCAGGATTGTCATTTCGAATAACAAAAAAATCTTTATTGTAGATTATTGTAAAGAGTTGTTGTTCATTATATTGATATCTAAGCAAACCCTCATGAAACAAAACTTCTCCAAGTTGGGTGGAGCCATCTGAATATACCTCTTCAAATTTACATTTGATACTCTTGGCATTTAATAGATTAAAATAAAAAATTGGTATGAATATTAAAAAAAATCTCATTCGAAAATTTTAGAACCAACTCTAATAAAATTGCTTTGACAATTTAAGGCAACCTTATAATCATTACTCATTCCCATGCTAAGTTTTAATTTTTTATCAATTTTATCTCTTAAAAAAACCATTTCTTCAAAATATATATCAGGTCTTTTATCATTTGGAGGAATGCACATTAAACCAGAAATATTTAGTTTATTTTGAAGACAATAATCATAAAGGTGAAATAAATCTTTTTTTGATACCCCTCCTTTTTGACTCTCGTCTCCAATATTTATTTGGATAAAATACTCTCTAGTTTTTATGTCAATTAAATTTGGCAACTCTTTTACAAGAGTATCGATAAGAGAAACTCGATCAATTGTCTGTATTACATCAAAGAGTTGAAGAGCGATCTTTACCTTATTTCTTTGGAGTGGTCCTATTAGGTGCAAATCAATTGAAGAGCGATTTTGAATTTTTTGGAACTTTTCTTTAGCTTCTTGAACTCTGTTTTCACCAAAAAGCCTAAAACCTCTGTTGTTTAAATCAATTATGTCATTAATTGACTGATTTTTACTAACAACTAATAATTTAGAATTTTTATAATCTTTTAAATCATCAAGAATAATATCTAAGTTTCGATGATTAATAGTCAAGATTTAAGTAAGATTTAATCGATTCATCTAAATTTTTATTAAAGAATTTTTTTTCATTATTTGATAGTTGGTAGTCTAAATCATTTTTGATTGAGTATTTTGAAATAAAATCTTGAATATCAGCAGGGTTTGTTTCTATATCGAAACCATATTGTTTTAAATGATAAATTATTTCTAATATTACATCTTCAGGATCATCAACAATTCTCTGATAAGAGATGATTTTGCCCTTATAAGTATTTTTAACATTCGGATCGGTCCATGATTTTATATTAGTATTAATATTGGTCCGGTTTTCATAAACTTTAACTTTTTTGTCTGTAATTGATTGATTCAAGAATTGTTTATTATTGAAATTGAATAATTCGTTAAATGAAGATTCAGGGTGATTATAAATTTTTTTGTATTTTAAATATAAATTTTTAGGATCGGGGACTATATAAAAATAACAAAAAGTTAGATTTGAATTAATAAAGTATCTATTTTGATTTGTTTCAAAAAAAACACCACATGAATTTAAAAACAAATAGTCTTTGTCACAATCTAAGAGAAGAAGATTTTGAAATAAGTCTGAAGAATTAACAAAATCATTAAATACAAGTTCTTCAAGTTTATTATTAATTTGATTATTCGTAAAGTAATCACTTAAACCAACAGAAAAATCTTTTTCAACAAAAGTATTTTTTAAATTTTTTGGTAAATAAATATTAAAGAAATTTTTAATGAATGATAAATCATCTAAGTCGTAAGATAAATTCCATATAATCTTTTTTTTTGGAACAATATCTGGATTATCAATTAATTTATTTATATTATTACTTAGAAACGAAAAGTAATTTTCATGATTTTTGTTTTTTAAGTCTATTAATAATTGATATGCTAAATCATAATTTTTATTTAATAGATAATCATCAAATAATTTATTATTGTAGTCAGACTTGATTTTTTTTATCAGACTCATACATATATGCATAAATTAAGTACCAAGAGATGTCAAAAATAATTGAACTAATCAATCGCCAAGCATATCCAAAAGCTCTTGAAGAAATCAATGCACAAATAAATAAATATCCGAATTCTATCGAATTATACAAAGCAGCTGCGGTGGTTTACATGTTCCAAAATGATAATAAGTCAGCAATGTCTGCCCTTCAAAAAGCAAATAGCATTAAATCTAATGATTATGATATAAACGTAAATCTTTCGTATCTTTTTAATCAAAACCAAGACTACAAAACAGCAATAGAGCATAGTAAAATCGCCCTAAACATTGATGAAAACAAACCAGAACCATATCATAATTTAGCCCACTCATATTTATATATCCCAAACTTAGAAGAAGCAGAGCTCAACGTTCTTGAAAGTATTAAGCTTCGTGGAGGTCTTGATTCAGAGGAGATATTAAAATTCCCAGATACATTAAATTTATATGCAGACATTCTTCAATCTAAAGGAGATTTAGATTTGTTAAACGATTTTTCAATAAAGATGCTTGATAAAAATATATTTCTTGGAGATATGTTTCGAAGAGTACTAAGAAATAATAAAAAAGCTATTACTGAAAACCATCTAAATACAATTCAAAGGTCCATTCAAGAATTTGAAAAAGATAAAGTTTTAGTCAAAAAAAATTTAAGCAAAGCGAGCGCTTATTTTTGTTTAGCTGAATATTATCAAAAAATCGATAATGACAAATCAGAGAATTATTATGTTCAAGCCAATAAATTAATTATTGATACTCACGTTAGCTCTATTTATGGAAATCAAAAATTTACAAAAGATACTATAAAATTTTCTGATAAAATAAATTCTAAGTCAATGTCCAATATTCCAAATAACAATAGAGGAAATGGTCTACTTTTTATAATTGGTATGCCTCGCTCCGGAACTACGTTATTAGAATCTATTGTCTCTACTGCAAATCATTGTATTGCGGGAGGGGAAAAGCTTTTTTTCCCATTGGAATGTAAAAATATTATTAGAGGATCCAGAACATCTGATATCGAAAATAATTTTTTTGAAAATCTTGGAAACAAATATTTAGACATAATTGAAATACAAAGAAAGGAAAATAAATTTTATATCGACAAACTTCCAGACAACTATTTCTATTATAAATTGATTAGAACAAGTTTGCCTGGAGCTAAATTTCTTCATATTCATCGAGACCCTTGGGATAATGCTATATCAATATTCAAACAAAACTTTCAAAAAGATCTTTTTTGGGCTTCAAGTTTTTTTGGCATAGCGCTTCAGTATGCAAATTATGAGCACTTAATGAGACTATGGGAGGAAGAAAAGAATAATGATATTTTTAATATTAATTATGCTGATTTAGTTTCCGATACAAAAGAAAGTATAAAAAAAATTTGGAGCTTCTGTGGTCTTGAAGGAGAATACAACGAGAGCCGCAGACAAAAACACTTTGCCCAAACAGCCAGTAAGCATCAAATCACTCAAAAAATTTATTCAACTTCTCTAAAAAAGCTTGAATTTGAGAAATATAAAGATGGTTTTTTAAAGGATTTAGAATTGCAGAGACAGTTTTGGAGAAATTCAAAATAGTGTTGCATATTTGCAACAGTATTTCTTTATTTTCCTATTATATATACTAATAACTTAAAAAAATCAAAAAAATCAATATATTTTCGTTAGTTTTAATTAAAACTAATAACAACTAATAATTAAGAAAGGAATAATTATTATGAAAAAACTAATAATCGCACTTTCTGCTCTAGGTGCAGCTTTTACAGCTACTGCTAAAGCAGATATTTCAGTGTCAGGTTCTGCAAACGTTGCATACCTGTCTACTTCTGGTGCTGCTGGTAACGGACAAGAAGAATTGCTTGTTGGTCAAACAATAGCTTTCGGCATGTCTACAACAACATCAACTGGTCTTGGCATTGCAGGTTCAATGACTATTTCTCAGGACTATGATGCAGACGGTGGCAATAATGCTACTGGCGGTCAAGCTGTAACTTTCACAACTGGTGGCGCAACAATCGTTGTTGGTGATGTAGAAATCTCTGACACAATTGGTGCTATTGGTGGTACTGTTAACGGTCCTCTAGATGATGCAAGTGATCTTGATACATCTGTTGCTTCTGGCTTCCTAGATGATGATGGTCTTGGTATTGAGCTTACATCTGCAGTTGGTGCAGCATCTTTAAACATTTCATATGTTTCTAATGATGATGACAACAACTTTGGTATCGTAAACAGTAGCGCAGCGACTGCAAACTCAGCAATGTCTGCTTCTATCACTATGCCAATGGGTGCTTACTCTGTAACTCTTGGTGTTGCTGACTCAGACACAGGTGAAAACTCTGCAGGTGCTTCAGTAAGTGGATCAATCGGTGGCGGAACAGTAACCGTCGGTTACTCATCACAAACACTAACTGCTGATCACGGTGACTTAACAACTGCTGGTGATTCAGAAGTTGTTGGTGCTACATACTCTATGTCATTAGATGCAGATACAACAATCGCTCTTGGCTATCAATCAGCTAAAGATGCAGATAGTGAATCAGCTACTCAAACAGACCTTTCTGTAGAAAGAGCTCTTGGTGGCGGCGCAACTGTATACTTAGACTTAAGAAACCTAACTGGTGATACAGCAGCAAATGCTGATGGAACTGCTATTGGTTTCGGTACATCAGTAGCATTCTAATTTAGTTAGAATAACTATTTTAAAACCAGGAGGGATCATCTCCCTCCTGGTTTTTTTATTTCTACCTTGTATATAATTTTATAATTCAATAATATCAGACAATGCTAAAGTCACTTGTTTTGCTTTGTTTTTCCTTACTTATTATATCTTCATGTAGTAAAGGCTTAATGAACGGAAATGTGGAAAATAATTTAGAAAAAATGGATAAATTTCATGGCAAATGCAACAACCCTTATAGACAATTTACCAAAGGTCAAAAGAAAATATGTGAAGATAAGGAAAGAGCAGCGGGGCCAGATGGCGAAATTGGCGAACCACTAAATATAACTCAAATGATAGAAAATTATAGAAGTGGTGGAAAAACGGTGTACGCAAGCACCAGTGTGAATGCAGCGCTTTGGAATGCATCACTGATATTAGTTGAACCTTATAATATAAAGGTAGCAGACTCTCAAGGTGGGTTAATTGCAACTGAATGGATAAAAGAGAAAGACAAACCAAATAAAAGATGTGCAATTAAAATAAACATTAACTCTAAAGAATTGGTGTCTAATGGTGTTATAGTTAAATTATTGTGTGAAGAAAAGGAAATGAATGATTGGTACTCTGATGAAAAAGATTATCAATTAGAAGAAAAAAATATGACTTTAAAAATTCTTGGAATTGCTCAAGAAATAAATAATACAGAACAGCTCTCCTAAAAAACTTATGCCAAAAAAATATATTTTGGAAATGTTTCCATATCCTTCTGGAAATATACATATGGGTCATGTCAGAAACTATGTCATTGGTGACATTTGTGCTAGATACCACAAGTTAAAGGGAGATGAGGTTATTCACCCTATGGGGTGGGATGCCTTCGGCCTTCCTGCAGAAAATGCTGCTATTCAATATAATGTTCATCCGAAAGATTGGACTATTAAAAATATAGACAACATGAAGAATCAACTTCAAAAACTTGATCTTGATTTAGATTGGGATCGGGAAATAGCAACTTGCAATTTAGAATACTATCAGCATCAGCAGGAATTATTTATAGATCTTTTTAATGCTGGGCTAGCATATAAAAGGGATGCCGTTGTTAATTGGGATCCAATCGACCAAACTGTTCTGGCCAATGAGCAGGTAATTGATGGCAAAGGTTGGAGAACGGGCGCAGCAGTAGAGCAAAAAACACTATCACAATGGTTTTTTAAAATTACCCACTATGCTGAGGAACTGCTCAATGACATTGATAATTTAAAATTGTGGCCTGAAAAAGTTAAAACCATGCAAAAAAACTGGATTGGAAAATCTATTGGTGCTGAAATTGACTTTAAAATTGAAAAAATTGATAAGAAGATAAAAATTTTTACAACGAGACCAGATACAATTTACGGTGCGACTTTCATAGCATTATCAATTAATCATAAAATCGTAAAAGATTTAATTGGGGACTCAGAAATTAAAAAAATTAATAAGCAATTTAAATTAAATGATAATGATAAAAATAAAATAGGAATTCAACTTGATATATCGTGTGAAAACCCCATTACTAAAGATTCTATACCAGTATTTATTGCAAATTTTGTCCTCGATAATTATGGAGAAGGTGCAATTTTTGGCTGCCCAGCACATGACCAAAGAGATTATGAATTTGCAAAAAAATATAACTTGCCAATCAAGAAAGTGATTGAATGCGATGATGATCAAATTCCATTTACAGAAGATGGTTTGGTAATTAATTCTCCAATTTTAAATGGTTTAAATAAAAATCAAGCAATAAATAAGATTATTGATTATTTAGAAAAAAATAGGCTTGGTAAAAAATCAACCAATTATAAAATCAGAGATTGGGGGGTTTCTCGACAAAGATATTGGGGCTGCCCTATACCTGTAATCTATTATGAGGATGGTTCTTATAGAGTTTTGGATAAAGAAGAATTGCCCGTGGTTTTGCCTTATGACGTATCGCTTAAAGGAAAAGGTAATGCTTTATTAAATGATAAATGGCGAAAAATAATTTGTCCTAAAACAGAAAAAATAGCTTTCAGAGAAACTGATACTTTAGATACATTTGTGGATTCTTCATGGTATTATATCCGATTTCTTAATAACAATTTAAAAAAGCCTTTTAATAGAAATGATATTAACAAGTACTTACCAGTTGATAAATATATTGGTGGCATAGAACACGCAATACTTCATTTACTCTATTCCAGATTTTTTATGAAAGCATTGAGAGATATTTATGACTTGAATATCAACGAGCCATTCGAACAGCTATTTACACAAGGTATGATTACTCATAAAACATATAAAACCACAGATAATGAATGGACATTGCCAAAAGATGTGGGCATCAAAGAAGGAAGGTTAATTCATCTCAAAAATAATAAAATGATAATTGAGTCTTCAGCGGAAAAAATGTCAAAATCTAAAAAAAATGTTGTTGAGCCGGATGAAATACTTAATAATTTTGGTATCGATGCAACAAGAATATTTATGATATCTGACTCACCACCAGATAGAGAGCTAGAATGGACAGATGAGGGAATACAAAGCTCGAAAAATCTTATTCTAAGAATAGAGAGATACTTTGACAAAAAGAATAATTCTAATAATGAAATAGCCTATAAGAATGTTGAAAAATACATAGACGATATGGAAAAGAATATTAATAATTTTTCATTTAATAAATGTGTTGCTAGTATTTACACTCTTTTTAATTATTTAGAGAAAAAATTAATTTTTTTAGGAGAACATGAATTAAGTAAAAAAATTCTTATATGTCTTTTCCCAATTATTCCAAGATTATCAGAAAATATATATGTAAAACTCTTTAATAAAAAAATAAATAACACAAGCTGGCCCATTATTGATAAAAATCTACTTTTCTCTGAAAATATAAAATTACCTATTCAAATAAATGGTAAATTTATTTGTACTACTGATACAATCTTAAATTATAATCATAACAATATAATTGGAGATATATATAAAATAGACAAAATTAAAAATAAAATTACTGGTAAAAATATTGTGAAAGTTATAAATGTCCAAAATAAAATTATTAATATTATTATTAATTAGTTTTCTATACAGTGCGTGTTCGTCAGTTGTAGATGATAGAATAAATAAGCAATTTAAAGTTGGTTATATCGGAGGCGAATACGATGGATTAATTTTAGATAATATTCTAACTAATTATTTAAAATCATTTAACGCCTATAATAAATACTCAAACTATGAGATAAAATCGTCAATTGAACACTCAGGAAATGTTTACATTACTAACATAGATAATACATCAGATAGAGAAAAAATTGAAACCATTGGTTCTTTTGAAGTCATTGATCAACAACAAGATTGCTATGTTTTCCAAAAAAATTATGAAGTTGAGCAATTTTATATATTTGCAAGTGGAGATAAATTTTTGAGCAACCAAAAAGCTAATGAGAAA
>MDSZ01180739.1_pt1 | contig 14654 bp, 12 predicted proteins | sample 811201 | NCBI WGS metagenome assembly MDSZ01 (sample SAMN05326647, study PRJNA326480) | marine metagenome | isolation source: seawater | place: Indian Ocean: North | collected 2010
GTTAAGATCAAAAGTGAAGCTGGTTTTACCTAATGGTGATGATTCGAAATTAGGTAAAATTCCGCTTTTGAAAATAAGATTAAAAATGTAACTTGCACTACCTGATTTCGATGCATAAGAGACATCGAACAAATTATCGTCTGAGGAGTATGCGGGGTTTGAGTTCTCCATAACTTCAAGAGAAAGATTACCAGCTGAAGCATCCGAATCATAATCGATTACAGTAATTGTAACAATCTGGTTCTGGTTTTCATCAACATTGTAGGAATTCTCAACAGTACTTGAAAAAATGGGGGGATTGTTAACCGGAGTGATATCGATTACAACCTTGTATTGGATAGGATTAAACGCTGTTCCATTGTCCTCCAAAGCTTCCCAGACGAATTCGTCGCTCAATTCATTGTAGTTGTTTGGGGTGTAAGTGTAAGACGTACCGCTTGAGGTATTTAGAGTACCGTACTGGGGCTGGGAAACAATAGTATGAGCAGTTATATTTAGGTCATTTCCTAAGGATAATGATGCAAGCGTGATATTAAGGCTTGTTTCGTTAGACGGATACCTCTCATCTACGGTGTAATTTGATGTTGGATACTGCGTTTGTCCAAACGAATGAAAGCAAGTTATAAAAACTGCAAATAAAGAAAAAATGCTCTTTTTTGAGAACATAAGGTCAATCCCTCTTTGAGGGGAGGCAACTGGCGTGACTAAGCATTAATTGAAACAATTTGAATCTACATAATCGGATTGATCATGAAATTCTTAAGTTAAAATATGTTCTTGTTGGATTTATTTTGCAAACCATTTGTAGCGTATAACCATTAGATTTGAATAAGTTCATAACATTCCAATTTAAATTATTTTCTTGTACTACTTAAATCAGAGGCAAATGCTGTACTTTCAGCCTATGACTAATGAATCTGATTCAAGAGCATCCAGTTACTGGAAAAAAAGTTTAAATCTTGTCGCCAAACTCCTCTCAGTCTGGTTTATCGTGTCTTTTGGGTGCGGAATTCTTTTCAAGGAGCAACTTGATCAGTTCTCAATTGGTGGGGCCCCCCTTGGCTTTTGGATGGCCCAGCAAGGGTCCATCATTTGTTTTGTGATTTTGCTGATTCTATACTCATTCCTAATGAATAAGCTTGATAAGGAGCATGAATATGTGGAGGAGGAGGAGGAATGATGGACCAGACTACCTGGAATTTCATTTTTATCGGAATAACCTTCGGCGTTTACATAACCATCGCGATATGGTCTAGGGCAGCGTCCACCAAAGAATATTACACCGCAAGCGGCAGTGTTTCACCTTTCGCAAATGGCATGGCAACCGCTGCCGACTGGATGTCTGCCGCCACATTTATTTCGATGGCCGGAGGGATTGCGGCAGCAGGATATGGCGCGTCCAAGTTTCTGATGGGTTGGACCGGCGGATTTGTTTTGCTTACAACCTTGATGGTTCCCTATCTCCGAAAATTCGGGAAGGCGACAATTCCTGATTTTATCGGAGACCGCTATTACTCCAATGCCGCACGACTTGTAGCAGTGATTTGTGCCATTTTCATTTGTATGACCTACATCATGGGACAAATGAGGGGAGTGGGAATCGTTTTCTCACGCTTGTTCGATATTGAGATTTGGATGGGAGTCATAATTGGTGCAGGAATTGTTTTCTTCTATGCCGGTCTTGGAGGCATGAAGGGGATCACTTACACTCAGGTTGCCCAATACTGTGTAATGGTCTTTGCCTACACCATTCCTGTCTTTTTCATCTCGTTGATTATAACTGGGAATGCCATTCCTCAGTTGGGTCTGATCGGTAATTACATAAGGGATGGTGCTGAAAATAGCGTTCCTCTGATTGAAAAGATCAATCAAATTTCCACCGATCTAGGATTTTCAAAATACACGGAAAATACGAGCAATACCTTGGATCTATTTTGTATTACCGCAGCCCTGATGGTGGGAACCGCCGGCTTGCCCCATGTAATCGTCCGCTTTTTCACCGTAAAAAACGTTAAAGCGGTTCGAAAATCCGCCTATTGGACTCTCAGCTTTATTGCAATTATCTATCTGACGGCACCTGCGCTGGGAATGTTTGCCCGCACCAATTTTATCGAAGAAATCAATGAAAAAAAATATCAGGAAGCTCCCGAATGGTTCAAAAACTGGGAAAATCAGGGTATGATCGCTTGGGTAGACAAAAATGGTGATGGCATCATGCAGTATCGTTCGGGTGATGTTTTCACTGGTAAACCATCTTATGATGACTCTTCCAGAAAAGTTGATTCTCCCCGCGTCGTGAACAACGAAATTTCGAAATCCGAAAATGAGGTTTACTATGACAAGGACATCATCGTACTTGCCAACCCTGAAATGGCAGGACTTCCGCAATGGGTTATCGCTCTTGTCATGGCTGGTTGCGTTGCCGCAGCCCTTTCCACCGCGGCCGGGCTATTGCTGGTTCTCTCAACAGCCATTTCCCATGACTTGATGAAAAAAATCATCAATCCCGATATTTCCGATCAGCAGGAAATCCGTTATGCCCGAATTGCCTCTTTTGGAGCCTTGGCTGCTGCTGCTTATTTTGGAATTAACCCACCATCCAGCTTCGTTGCCAAAACCGTTGCTTTTGCCTTTGGACTGGCAGCCTCCTCTTTCTTTCCGACATTGATCATGGGTATTTTCTCAAAGAAGATAAACAAGGAAGGAGCAATCGCAGGTATGATTTGCGGAATTGGTTTCACCATGTCCTACATCATTTACTTCCAGTTCCTTACGGATTCCAAGGAATATTGGCTTGGAATATCGCCCGAAGGGATCGGCTTTGTGGGAATGTTCATCAATTTCATCATTGCTTATCTTGTAAGTACCCAAACTTCCCCTCCCCCATCCGAGGTTCAGGAAATGGTGGAAAATATTCGCATTCCAAAAGGAGCAGGAAAGGCAAGCGGGCACTGAATGTTCAATAATGCAACCACAACTCTATCGGAAAATAAAATTTCCTGAGGGTATTTCTCTTTACATAGGGAAACTCCTAGATTTTGATTTTAATCAGGATTCCCATTTCATCTTTAATTTCAAACAGCCCATTCAGTCATGATCGAAACACGCAGAAAATTCATCTCTCAATCAACAGTTTTTGCCACATTCGCAATTAGTGGAACTAAGTCGTCTGGTAAAATCATTGGTGCAAACGATCGGATTAACGTTGCCGTTTGCGGAATTAAGGGTCGGGGAGCATCTCATATTGGTGGTCACGGCAGGCAGAAAAATGTGACCATTTCCCACCTTGTCGATCCGGATTCCCGTCTTTTTGAAGGACGAAAGAAATTTGTCAAAAGTAAATTCAAGAATACCCCAGAATGCATTCAGGACGTTCGAAAAGCACTTGATAACAAAGATGTCGATGTGATCTCGATTGCCACACCCAATCACTGGCACAGTCTAATGTCAATTTGGGCATGTCAGGCAGGAAAGGACGTCTATGTTGAAAAACCACTTAGTCATAATCTGTTTGAAGGCAGAAAACTTGTGGAAGCGGCGAAAAAATACAATCGCATCGTCCAACACGGTACGCAGAACAGGTCTCTTCGCAAATGGTCGGAACTAGCCAAGGAAATTGCATCCGGAAACAAAGGAAAACTGGAAGTTGCACTGGGTACCTGTCACAAACGTCGTGGATCCATTGGTTTCAAAGATACCAAAAACCCTCCTAGTGAACTAGACTTCGACGTATGGACAGGTCCAGCCCCAAAAGAAAATTTCCATGAAAATCTGGTTCACTACAACTGGCACTGGTTCTGGAATTACGGCAATGGGGATATCGGCAATCAGGGAGTTCATCAAATGGATATTGCCCGTTGGATGATTCCAGGTGCGGTTTGGCCCAAGAATGTATTCTGTGTGGGTGGACGATTTGGATACAAGGATCAGGCAGAAACCGCCAACACGCAATTGGCAATTTTTGACTATGGTGAATCCCTCTTGGTATTTGATGTTCGTGGACTGTCGGGAAAATCAAATATGGGCGTTTCCAATCATGTATATTTCGATAAGAATGCAAAACAGAGAAGCACCAGCAGTCATGGAATCAAAGGAATTAAGGATCCTTTGGCAGACCGTGGAAGTGTCGATATATTTGAAAATTTCATTCAGGCAGTCCGTAATCGTAAAGAGGATCATTTGGATGCCCACGTATATGAGGGGCACGTATCCAGCGGTCTGTGCCACTTGGCCAATGTGTCTTACCGACTCGGGGAAAAATCGTCTTTTAATCGAAAAAACAAGGCTTTTGGAGAAAACAGGAAAGCTTTCGAATATTTTGAGCGCATGCAGGAACACCTCAAGGAAAATGGATTGAAACTTGAGGAAACAGATTATATCGTTGGACGCAATCTTGAGTTTGATTCGAAAACCGAATCAATCAAAGGAGATGAGGAAGCAAATAATCTCCTTACCCGGGCATACCGACCACCTTACGTGGTTCCAGAAAAGGTTTGATCAATCCGTTAATTTAAAAGCCCCTTCGATTTCAACGGGCACTCCAGCAGGTAATCCTGAAACTCCATAGGCACTACGGACTCCCACGCCCATGTCATCTCCCCAGATTTCCTTAAATAATTCGCTGCATCCATTGATTATCTGTGGATGCTGAGTAAATTCCTCGGTTGCGTTGACCATACCCAATAACTTGAAAACAGAGGCAACTCGGTCTAGGGAACCCAATGCCTGCTTTACGGAGGATAAGATATTAAGCCCTACTTGTCGTGCGGCTTGCTTTCCAGCATCAACACTCAAATCACGTCCAACTTTTCCGGTTATCAGGGAACCATCAAAGAGAATTGGCAAATGCCCCGAAAAGTAGAGAATACCTCGATCAATGATAACTGGTTTGTATAAACCTGCAACTTTGGGAGGACTTGGTAATTCCATGCCAAGTTCAGAAATTTTTTCCATCGGTTTCATATTTTAAGAATAGGAAGTACAATTTTCCTTACAAGCATCGAAAAACTACTTTACTCATTTCAGAATTGCCGAGAACAGATAATTTCTGTGCAAATAAAACATGAACGTTTCAAAAATACTGACCCGTAGATCAATTCTTGGGGGTAGTGCCATCGCAGGCACACTAACCGCAGCGGCTCCATTTGCCCAGGCGGCTCATCATGGGCATTCTAAGAAAACAAATCTGCTTTCAAAGGGGAACACTATTCTTTTTCAGGGAGATTCCATTACTGATGCTGGACGTGACAAAAAAAATGAAATAGCGAACAAACAAGAAGCTTTCGGTCAAGGATATGCTTGGATGGCTGCATCCCAACTATTGATTTCGAAACCCGAGGATGGTTTCACCATCCATAATCGGGGAATTTCGGGTAATAAGGTTCATCAACTCGATGCCCGGTGGCAGAAGGACTGCATCAATCTCAAACCTGATATTCTTAGTATTCTCATTGGAGTGAATGATATTTGGCACGGCCTAAATGGTAGATACGATGGTACCGTAAAAACTTATGAGGATGATTATCGCAAGCTCATCCAAAAGACAAAAAAACATCTTCCAAAAGTAAAGTTAGTGATTTGCGAACCTTTTGTTCTGAAATGCGGAGCAGTTAATGAGAAATGGTTTCCCGAATTCGACGGATACCGTTCTGCCTCAAAGAAAATTGCAACTGAAAATAATGCCGTTTTTGTGCCTTTTCAATCCATGTTTGATGAGGCGGTAAAATATGCCGAGGCTAAGCATTGGGCTGGCGACGGGGTTCATCCAAGTGCCCACGGAGCTTCACTAATGGCACATTTTTGGCTTCAGTCGGTTACTGGAGCATAAAAGTCTTTTACTTGAACTGATGAAAGCCTGGCAACTCACTGAGCCCAAAAAATTCCTTTCCATCGAAGTGAAGCATCCACCGAAACCTGCTCGGGGAGAAGTTCTCATGCGAACGTTAAGGATGGGTATATGTGGAACCGATATCAGTTGTTATCTGGGTAAATTTCCTTTTTTCGATTACCCGAGAATCCCAGGACATGAATTGGGCGTGGAAGTGCTTGAAATTGGAGATGGGGTTGAGAATGTAAAGCCTGGTGATTTGTGCTCTGTAGAGCCCTACCTCAATTGTGGAGAATGCTATGCTTGCGATAAAGGACAGGGAAATTGTTGCCAAAACTTAAAGGTATTTGGAGTGATGATGGATGGTGGTCTATGCGAACAATCCCTGATCCGCGCAGATAAGCTACATCCCTCACAAAAACTTTCAGCTGAACAGCTTGCTCTTGTCGAGACACTTGCCATTGGGTGTCATGCTTCCGATCGTGGAAATCCACAAAAGGAAGAGAACCTTCTGGTCATAGGTGCAGGCCCAATCGGACTGGCTACCCTAGAATTTAACCGTTTAAGCAACGCGAAAATTACGGTCATGGACATGTCAGCGGAAAGGCTGGATTTTTGCCGAAAACATTATGGCATCGACTCCCTGATTCAGTTCAAGGGAGATGGATCAGAGAAACAAAAAATGCTCGAGACCACTGGCGGAAAACTTTTTGATTTGGTTACTGATGCCACCGGCAATCCTCACTCCATGTCCGGAGCTCTAAATTATGTCGCTCACACGGGAAGGTTGGTCTATGTCGGAATCACTACGGAAACAATTTCCTTTACTCACCCAACCCTTCATCGACCTGAGATTACCATTCTTGCTTCCAGAAACGCTCTGCCAAAGGATTTTCCACGAATCATCGAATTAATAGAACAAGGAACCATAAACACAGACCCATGGATCACTCATCATGTTGATTTCATTGAGGTCGACAAAAGATTTGCAGAGGTTACCCATCCATCGAGTGGTGCCATTAAAGCCATCATTCAAGTGGCTGATTGAGCAATATTGTTCTACATTCATAAAGTTAAAATTAACACTTTGGTGAACCAAGAAACTTCCAAAACAATTGCCACCTTTTACAAATTCACTCCCTTGCCCGAGTACATCGAATGGAAAAGGAAACTTTTGAAGTGGGGAGAAAGAAATGAAATTCTCGGAACTATAATTTTGGCACCCGAGGGAATCAATGCAACGGTTTCTGGCACTAAGGATGGAATTGAGAGCTTTGTGAATCTAATCCGCGAGGATTCAAACTTTACTGATCTTTCTCCACGTTTGGCTGAAAGCCCACGATCAACTTTTTATCGACTGCGTATTATCACCCGCCCTGAAATAGTCACGCTTGGGGACCCTACCATTAACCCCAACAAAGTAGTCGGTAAATATGTGGAACCTGAAGATTGGAATCAACTCATCCGGGACCCGAATGTCCGAGTAATCGATACCCGCAATGAATATGAAGTAAAAGTTGGCACATTCAAAGGAGCAGAAAATCCTCACACCGATAATTTCGGACAATGGCCTAAATATGTAAAAAATGAACTTCGCAAAAACAAAAAACAAAAGATCGCCATGTTTTGCACAGGCGGTATTCGTTGCGAGAAAGCCTCGTCTCACCTTTTACAAAATGGATTTGAGGAAGTTTATCATCTTAAGGGAGGCATCCTGAATTATCTGGAATCAATCCCTCTTGAAGAAAGTGACTGGGATGGAGAATGTTTTATTTTCGATAACAGGGTAACAGTCACTCACGGATTAAAAGACGGAGAAACCAAGCTCTGTTATGGTTGCAGGTGGCCTCTATCCATGGAGGATATAGAATCTGAGAAATACGAGTATGGCATTTCATGCCCCCGTTGTTTCGACTCTCTCAATGAAGCTAAAAGAAAGAGTTTGGAAGAAAGGCACAAGCAACTAAAGCTTGCAGAGGAAAGAAACGTTGCTCACATCGGATTGCAGATGCCAGGTAAATCATCCCTTGCGGAGTGATCAAATTAGGGCTATCTTAACCTTACATCATGATTAGGGTGGAAGAAGAGTCGAAGAACCTGCATCCGCAGGAAACTGACGACATTTTGCCGACTGCTTGGAAAAGCGGTTCATTAAAGTACGACGAATTGAGACCCCTTGCTGAAGGAGGAACGGCCAAACTTTTTGAGACTTTTGATAAGAACCTCGGACGAAAAGTTGCCTACAAAACTCTACATGCCGACCTTCGGGATTCTGATATTGAAACAAAGAGGTTTCTACGTGAGGCAAGGGTAACCGCAAATATTCAGCATCCGGGAACACTGCCCGTTCATGAACTCGGACGTGATCGGGAAGGCCAACTCTTTTTCACCATGAAAAAAGTTGACGGTCAGGATTTGCGACAAATCCTCCATGACCTAAACCATGAAATTCCCGAAGTGGTAGATAAATTTCCGCTTCCCCGGTTACTGGACATATTGATTCAGGTATGCCAAACAATTGCATACGCCCATGAGATGGGTGTTATTCATAGAGATTTGAAACCAGCTAACATTATCGTTGGAAAATTTGGTGAAGTTTATGTTTTGGATTGGGGACTTGCCAAAATAAAAGGAAGTCAGAATCTAGTTTCCAGCAGGATTTCCAAGGATCCCATTCCACAGGATTTTAAGCTCACTCCAACCGGCAGGGCTTACGGAACTCCTCTCTACATGTCTCCCGAAATTGCAACTGGAGATCCAAATTTAGATGAAAGAAGTGATGTTTTTGCACTCGGTCTTATTCTATTCGAAATACTGACACTTAGAGCCTTTCTCGAAGGAGGGGACATCATTGAAATCAAACAAAAAATTTTAGAAAGACCATATCCTCTCCCCCGTGAGGTCGGTCCGAATCGAAAAATTCCTCTCGAGCTTCAGGCAATCTGCATGAAGGCTCTTCAAAGGAAAAAGGAAAGACGCTACCCCAATGTTCAAAATTTCCTTGAAGATTTGCAAAGGTTCCGTCATGGCGAGGAGGTATCGGTATATTGGTATTCCGGATGGGAAAAACTTACTCGTTGGAACAATCGTAATGCCTATCTTATCCTCTCTTTACTTTCAGCAGTCATTGGAGCGGGGATCTTCGCTCTTTTTTCCAATTAATTCAGCAATCCTTATAATTGTTTGAAAATTCTGTCCAACAAATCACAAATCAGGAAACAAGCTACCCTTACCAATCTTTTTAACCCTGCAGTCCTTGCACACACAATTTGATCCGTGATCACTCGTGTCTACCTTTTCAGCAGGTGGTTTGGATGATTCCACAGTATCTAGCACATTCTCAGAAAGTTGAGGTTTTTGAGCAGTTCCCCTGACTACAGGAGCTGTTCCTGATTCGTCGCTTTTGGCTGCATTTGAAACGGGAGAAATTGAACTTGCGGAAGCAGATGGAGCTTCAGAGGAAACCTCACTAAAAGATGGCAAACCATTAGTGTTTCTTCCCATGAATGCTTGACGCTTTTTGTAAATCGATTCAACCAATTGTATGAAATTAGTGTTTTCCAGTGGAACGGTTGCGAGGAAGTTATCACTGTTTTCCTGTGCAACCACAAGATATTTATCTGAGTTCTGGTAAAATCTCATAGCTCTAACAGTTTGTCCCACTTTGATTGGAATTCGAACCTGACCGGTTCGGTTCTGGAGGGAGATGGCTTCTTTGGCAATCTGAAGATTAAGAGGAAAAACCAAAGTTGTGTTGCTCTGAGACCATTTGACTAGAGTCTCCTTGAAATCCTCTTTTTTCTCCTCTTTCTCTGCAACGGAGATTGGACTTGTAACTGGTTCGGCCTTCTTAGCACGAACCAAATCATCCTTGGCTTCCGAAAGCTGATCTTCCAATCCCTCAATTTTTTGCCGAAGGGATTGGGCATCAGCCATCGAATCGGAAAGACTTTGCTGCAATTCATCCTTTTCTTTAACCGTTGCCTTTTTCTGATTAACCAGCTCTTGGTTGTCGAACTCCAATCTTTTCTTAAGTCCAAGGTAAAATTCCTCATTAGCTTCCAATTTTTTTACCTTTTTGCCTAAAATAGCAGCTTCTTGTACGGAAGAGTCATCATAACTTACAAAAAGTCCAATCATGCCCAACGTACTTAAAACTGCGACCACGGCTGATGCCATTGCAAAAATGTTATTGGATTTTTTGACCGCACCCCCGTTAAAGGCATTTTGCATATTGGCAACCTTGCCCTGCATTTGCTGCAAAGCCTGATTGCCTTTTCCTGCACCTGTTCCACTAGCAGATTTTAATTGAAGAAGAGAAGCCTGCAATTCCTTGCCCATCTCCAAGACTTTCTTATTACCTTCGACTAGCCTACCTGAGAGAATACTCGCCACATTCAAACATAATTGGCCTCCAGCCACCCCATGTTCACCGATAAATCCAAGTAACTGTTCGTGATCCATCCGCCAAAGGATCGTCTCTCCAATCGATTGAACATTTGCCGAAGCCAATCCTCCACTCAAAAATGCCATCTCTCCAAACGCAGCACCTGCGCCAAGGGTTGCAATTTGCTGAACCTTACCCTGATCATTGATTTTTGTAATTGCCACTTCCCCTGAGACCACCATGTAAAGGTAGCGTTGCTCATGACCATCGGCCACCAGAGTCTCGTCCTCTGCCAATATCCATTCGCCCCCAAACCGGAGTTCCTGCATTTCAGTATCTGCAATATTGGCACATAATCCAGTATTCGGTAGATCATATCCCGCTTCCAGAACGTCTTCTCGGTGTAAAAGCTTCATGAATGTTTAAAGTAGTCTATTATTTAAAGATAGGGCAAGTGTAGAAAAGTCACTTTAGTGACAACATTTTCCATGCTTCTTCAATCTCCAAAAATTGTATGGCCAAGCCGCAAAAAATCCCGCTCCCAAGGTCACTGGCAACACAGCAAGTGTGATGGCTGGTTCGCCCATCATTCCATAATCTGCTAGATTCATCGCCACTTCCATTAAAATCATGGAGATCAAACTCATTCCAATCGCTGTACGAAAAGCCTCTTTGGGTCCGAGCTGTTTCCATAAAATAAGGGTTTCCAAAATGATACTTGTGATAATTCCGCAACACATTGCGGTACCCCATACCATATTCCATAACTCCATCGGAATCCCACCAGGTGAGTAATATGACTGAAAGCAAAAAATTGCACCCAGATCACCAATGGCACATCCGATCAGACAACCCAGCGTATTTTTTGCTGATCTTTTTGCCAGTTGCATCGATTCACTTTTTTTCAAGCCGCTTTTTTTTCTGATGAATGAAGACTTTTTTGAATCTCATTAAAAATTTTTTTGACCACTGGAATTGCCACTGAATTCCCAAACTGCTTGTAGCATACGTTTCTTCGCTTGTGTAATTGGAAAGTTTCTGGGAAGCCCATCAAGCGGGCGCATTCTCTTGGATGAAGCCTGCGAACTTTTCCGTTAATTAGGTACATTCCCGTCTTCGCACCCACCCCACCTCCATAAGCTGATAGTGTTACGGCATGCCCCTTAGGGCTGTAAATTCTCTCACCCTGCCCACCTTTCCCTAATGTTCCAATTCGAATGGGTGCGTTTTCTCTTTTTGAAATTAAATTTTCCTTCCAAGTAATATCAAACCTTTCAATGAGAAGGTCATTGATCAAGGAATCTTCCCTCGGCAAAAGAATATCCTCCAATGCTACTTCTGTTTTCTCCGACAGAGGAAAGTTAAAGGATTCCACTTTCAAATCTTTTCGAAAACAAACAATATACAAACGCTCTCTTTTTTGTGGAATGCCATAATTGGATGCGCTCAAAATCTTGTAATGACTATCATATCCAATTTCATTCAACAGCATGAGCGTTGTACGCATTGTCTCTCCACACGCATGATTGAGATAATTTCTAACGTTTTCAAGAAACAGAACTTCTGGTTGATGCATTTTGGCAATTCGTAAGATTTCGTGCAGTAAGGTGCCACGAGCGTCAGAGAAACCATTCTTTTTCCCCGATATGCTGAAGGGTTGGCAGGGGAAACCACCACATAGAACATGATGCTTCGGGATATCCTCCGCCTCTATTTGCGAAATGTCACCAACGGGTCTTTCTCCATAATTCAACTGATAGATATCTTGGGCATCTTTATCCCAATCTGAGGAAAACACGCAAGTGTTGCCAAAGGATTCCAAAGATTGTCGAAATCCTCCTATACCACAAAAGAGATCGATAAATTTTATGTCTGCAAATTCACCCACCTCAAAAAATTAGCTATTGGGTATGAGCAGTAAGAGAATTAGACATCACATAGTTCGACTGCTTCGGCAAGACCCTCTACGGGATCCCGTGTGGGAATGAACTCCTGTCCGACAAATCCTTTGTATCCGGAATCCAAAAGAGCCTGCATGATTGGTGGGTAATTTATTTCCTGAGTATCGTCCAATTCTCCTCTCCCAGGATTTCCGGCAGTGTGGACATGGCCAATGAAATCTCCACATTCCCCAATCCGCCTAATGACATCACCATCCATAATCTGTACATGATAAATATCAAAAAGAAGTTTAACTCGTGATGAACCGACCTTTTTAACTATTTCCAAACAATAATCAATGTGATCACCTTGGTAGCCAGGATGGCCTTTGTCGGGATCAGAGGAATCCCGAGTGTTCAACATTTCCAAACATATGGTAACTCCTTTTTTCTCGGCATAACCAGCCACTTTTTTAAATCCGTCAATGCAGTTATTGGCACCATCTTCCGAACTAAAATTTTCCTTGTATCCGGTAAACGCTATCACATTTGGGCAACCGAAATCTGCTGAGTCATCGATTGCCTTCTTAGTGGCATCTATGAGCATTGGGTGGTATTCGGGATTGTTGAAACCCTTAATAAAAGGCCTCCCTTCAACTGGAATTCCTGAGATTGCACAGGTCAATCCATATTTCTTTAAGGTTGGCCATTCCTCAGAATTGATAAGTTCAATACTTTTACATCCCAATCGATTGGCTTGCCGACAGGTCTCCTCGACACTCCAATGGTTTGCAAAGCACCAGGAAACAACCGATTGCTTTATCCTACCTTTCTTTACTCCCCTCTTAAGGGTGCCTTGACCTGCTCCATTTGTGCTAGAAATAGAAAAGGTACTTGCGGCGACTCCAGCAGTTATGCTCTTAAAGAGACTCCGCCGATTAAATTTTTCAGATAATTTAGATAGAGAGTTGAAGTTTTCTTGCATCCTTTTGTTCTTCACATAGTCGATCATGATGCAAGTTATTTCCTAACATACCTAAAAATCCTGCGATTGACACAATAATCCTTCATTCTCACATTCAAGTTTTGATCATGAAAAACCTACAAGCTCTTGCCTTCTGCTTTATCCTTTTTTCCTGTAGTCCGGAATCTGAACTGCCCCCAGTGGAGTCTCCTGATGATAAGTCTGCAAAACAACCCGTCAGTTACGAACCATTCAATGCTCCCTTTGAGAAACCTCAGGTGGAAGTCATGAAAGTTTCCCAATCTGAAATTACGATTAACTGGTTCAATCCCTCAAACTGGCAATCGTTGCCTTCTTCTGCCACACAACCTGAATTTCTTATTGAAGCATCCACCAATCCAAAATTCGATAATTTAGTCACCACCCGCCAAATTTCAGATTCTTTCCAGAGCACTTTTTCGAATCTCCAACCCGATACCCTCCACCACTTTAGAGTGACCGCACTTCCTCCAGCAGATGACCCCCGTTATTTGCGAGGTGAGTCCACGATCCTTATGGTGATGACAGCTTCTTATCCCAACGAGCAGGTGGGAGGATTTATAGTAAACCCGGAACTTGGAAAGGTTCACTTTTCCTGGAATGAGCTCGAACAACCCGGTCCAATTGATTACGTCGTACACCTTTTTGATGATGATCAGAGTGGAAAGCCTTTTCGCGAATTTATCACTCGTGAAAACGAGATTCGCGATGTAATTCTTCAGGGTGGCAGAACTTACTGGGCTAAATTTCGTGCGGCACCGGCAGAGGACAACAATGCATTTAAAACAACTGCAGAAATTACCGTCGAGTTTGAAGTCCCTGGAAACCCTCTTCCCAAACCTGTTAACATAACTGCGATCGACCGTAACGGAACTCTTGTCATCCAATGGAGCCCAACCACTACTAATGTTGGAAAATTTTCATACATGATGAATGTAAAGACTGGCGAAACTTTAGAGCAGCCATTTGGGAATTTTACTCCAAATGAATCAATATTCCGTATCCCCAATGCCAAGCCTTACGGGAGGTTTTCCTTTGAAATTAACTGCTTTCCACAAAGAGGTAATTTCATCGACTTGGAAAGCCCCTTTGCCACTCATACCTTCGATTACCCTAAAGTTTACTGCCCAACTCCAATAAATATGCCAGTTACGCGCCTTCCAAAAGAAGTTTCTTCGATTAAAATTTCTCTTAAGGAACCACCCGAAGCCCCGATGGGTCATCGCTATGAGATAGAGGTTGCAAGCGACCCCGAATTCTCTTCCGGAATTGACCGCAGGAGAATTGAAGGAATTGAACTAGAAACAGTTATGACTGGCAGAGTTCCTGAAGAGACACACTATGTGCGCATCCGCATGATCGGTCCGGAGGACGATGCCACTGTTATTGCGTCTTCTTGGACAGATACGATAATAATAGGGGCCAAAACTCCTCTGCAACCTGTTGAAAACCCACTCCCCTAACGTTTCCAGAATACCATTGAAAGAATCAGTCCGATAAAAGCACCGGCTGCATCAGCAGCTGCATCCCAGACATCTGGCGATCTACCCGAACCCA
>MDSZ01076889.1_pt1 | contig 14652 bp, 14 predicted proteins | sample 811201 | NCBI WGS metagenome assembly MDSZ01 (sample SAMN05326647, study PRJNA326480) | marine metagenome | isolation source: seawater | place: Indian Ocean: North | collected 2010
TCTGAAATTCATTCAATCGAAAGAATTGAAATTATTCAAGATCTTAGGATGGGTGAATATGATGTTTTGGTTGGAGTTAATTTATTAAGAGAGGGTTTAGATCTTCCTGAAGTCTCATTAGTGGCTATTTTAGATGCAGATAAAGAAGGTTTCTTGAGAGCAGAACGCTCTTTAATCCAGACAATAGGGAGAGCTGCGAGACATGTAGAAGGTGTTGCTCTTCTTTATGCTGATAACTTTACGGATTCAATGAAAAGAGCCATATCTGAAACCGATAGAAGAAGGACTATTCAAAAAAAATATAACAAGATTAAAGGTATAACTCCAAAACCTGCAGGCAAAAAAATTGAAAATTCAATTTTATCTTTTTTAGAGCTTTCTAGGAAATTAGACACTGGTGGTTTTTCTAAGGATCTTATAAATATAGTTAATAATAAAACAGATGTAATTTTAAACTCTAGCGATAAGGAATGTCTTCTTGATGAAATGCCAGATTTAATAGATAAATTGGAGGTTAAAATGAAAGAGGCGGCTCACGATCTAAATTTTGAAGAGGCTGCAAATTTGAGGGATAGGATTAAAAAACTAAGACAAAAATTGTCAAGAAATAGCTAAATATATGATTTACTTATCTAATTCAAAATAATTATGAATTGCATTGACTGCTTCATCGCAATCTTTTTCTAAAACAATACAAGAAGTTCTAATTTCACTCGTAGCGATCATTTCAATATTGATATCTTTACTCGCAAGTGCTCTAAATATTTTTCCAGCTGTGCCTACTCTAAAAGCCATTCCTGCTCCAACTGTACTTACTTTTGCTATGGCAGGTCCATCTTCAATATATGAACCTTCCAATTTTTTGGTTAATGCATCAAAAATGGGATTAGCTTTTTGCCTATCTTGTTTACTCATTGTTAAGCTTATATCCTTTGTTTTTGCTAATGTAGTTCTTTCAGATTGAACGATCGTATCAAAAATTAAATTTCGCTCCGCTAAAGCCAAACATATTGAAGCCGCTACTCCAGGTTTGTCAGGTAGTTTTCTGAAACTTATTTGAACTTGGTTTTTGTCTAGTGCTATTCCCCTTACTTCAGGTTGATTGGAATTTTTGAATTCTGGATTTATCATTATCTGTTTATCAGATAACTTAAATTTTTCGCCTACATATCTGATAGCTTTTGCAATATTTTCAATATCAATAACGCAGCTTATTTTGATTTCACTTGTAGCAATAAGCCTTATGTTTATATTGGCTTTAGATAAGGTATCAAATAATTCAGCTGAAACACTTGGTCTCCCCATGATGCCAGCACCCTGAATACTTAATTTAGTCATATTATTTTTAAATTTATACTCACCACCAAATAGGCTCGTTATTGATTCACATTGATCAATTGTTTTTTTTAGATCACTTTCATTGACTGTAAAAGTAATATCATTGAGGTTCTTATCATGTGTAGCTTGAATAATTAAATCTACATTTATACTAGCTTTTGATAAAGTTTCGAATATTTGAGCTGCTATACCAGGTCTATCAGGAAGTTTTGAAATACTAAATACCGCTTGGTTTTCTTTTATTTCAAGGCTATTTACAGTTTTTGTTAGTTCTAGACTCCCCCTTTTTAGTGGTAAAGGTTTAATTTGACTATGCAGAAGAGTACCATTTGAGTCAGTGTAACTTGATTTTACATACAATTTTATTCCGTAATTTCGAGCAATCTCTACTGCTCTTGGATGAAGTACTGAAGCTCCAACACTTGCTAACTCAAGCATTTCTTCGCAACTTATATTATCTAAGAGTTTTGCATTAGGTACGATTCTTGGATCTGTTGTGAGCACTCCAGGAACATCAGTAAATATTTCACAAGTTTCCGCTCCTAGGGCAGTAGATAGTGCTACTGCTGAAGTATCTGAACCACCTCTTCCTAAAGTTGTAATTTCCATTGATCCGGTATGGCTAAGAGATGTACCCTGAAAGCCTGCAACGACTACGACAAAGCCTTGATCAAGATAGTTCTTAATTCGTTCTGTTTTAATATCTAGAATTCTTGCTTTTCCATGTATTGATTCAGTTATTATCCCTACTTGACTACCTGTCATGGATATAGAAGGAATTCCATATTCATTTAATGACATAGCAAGTAAAGCGATTGTGACTTGCTCTCCTGTAGAGAGAAGCATATCTAGTTCTCTGCTATTAGGATTTTTACTTATTGATTCTGCCAATTGATTTAATTGATTCGTAGAATCGCCCATCGCAGAAACCACAACCACAATATCGTTACCTGCTTCTTTGCTTTGACCTATACTTTTAGCAATAGATTGAATTTTTTTTATATCTCCAACCGAAGTCCCGCCAAATTTTTTAATTAGTAAAGCCATATTTAAATCATAATAAAAATCATCAAACTTAAAATGTTATTAACTTAAATTAACTAGATTTTCTGCGAAAACACTAAATGGATTATTTCCCTGTTTAAGCAATAAATCAATATTTAGTAAATTACTCATTAATTTAATTAAAAAATATTTTGGTATATTTTTTACTTTTTGCTTTATAAAAAAGATTCTTTTTGGGTTAGATATATTTGCTAAATCGCATATGGTTGCTGTATCGTTTCCTGAGTTTTGGTCTAATAATTTAACTATTGTATGAATTCTAATCTGACTTATCAGGCCAGCGTTTAATCTCAATGCAGGTTCTCCTTTTTCTAAAAGCCAGTTTATTTCAAAAAGACTCTCATTAATTTTCTTTTGCAAAAGAAAATCTATCACTTTAAAAATATTTGATTGATGATCATTGAATATTTGTTTTATATGATCTTTATTTAAAAGCAATTGTGAATTATCTTTATCTCTTAATGCTGAAAGGTATATTTTTGCTTTATTTAATTCGTTCATTAAGTTGTAGCTGTCATTTCCTATAGAATCTATTATCATTTGAGCCACGCCTTGATCTAATTTGAGATTCATAGAATTTGCAGTATCTTCAAGATATCTTTTTTGGCCTTCATTATCCCAAACATCTGGTAGAGAAAAAGATATTTCGCTTGCTAAGTTTTCTTTAATTAGATTTTTTATAAACTTTGTGCTCTTTAACCTGGAATCAGGTTTTTTAAAATTTTGTAAGATTAAGTATGTATTATTTGGAATATTTTTGTATATTTTTTCCAGTCTCAGTCTAAATTCATCACTTTTATTGGTAAAGATTGGATTGTTTTTTAATACTATTAGTCTCGATCCTTCTCCAAAAGGTGGTGTTAGAACTTCTTCTAATGCTTTTTTGACTTGATTTTCATCATTACCATTTAAGTAGCTAATATTTAATTCTCTCCAGTGTGTAGATACTTTTTTATCAATTAATTTTTGAATAAATTTATCACACGCATTTAAATCGCTTCCCCATAAAATTTGTATTGGCATATTTTTCCAAAAAAGAAGCTTATTTTTATTATGCTTATTTTTAAGGCAAATAAAATTTCATGTTACGAGATCATCCTATTTTTTTAGAGAGTATAAGGTTTATAAAATCTAATTTAAGCAAGAATAATTTTAATTATTTGGAAAATAAAGTTTTAGAAAGATTAATTCATACCTCAGGAGATTTTTCAATAGAGCATCTCTTAGAATTCAGTGATGGTGCTTGTGAAAAAACAATTAGATCATTAAAAGAAGGGGCACCAATTCTAACTGATACTGACATGGCAGCTGCAGCTATTAAATCAATGGCTCAAAATACAAATCAAAATAATGTTTTTTCCTCTAAAAAGTGGGTTAAAGAAAATGATTTATCAGGTAAAACTAAGACAGCATATGGATTAGAAAAAGGCTGGTTTGAATTATCAGAAAATTATTTAGGTATTAAATCTCCAATTGTGGTTATAGGGAGTTCTCCTACAGCACTTGTAAATTTATTAGATATTCTTGAAGACTCACAAAATACTCCAAGCTTAATTATTGGAATGCCTGTTGGGTTTATTGGCGTAGAGCAAAGTAAACAAAAATTAAATGCTACAAATTACTCAAGAATTGTTCTTAATTCAACTAGGGGTGGAGCTGCAATGGCCGCCGCAGCAATTAATGCTTTGTTAAGAGAATCAATTTAAAAGTTTATATTTTTAATTAACTTTTATATTAGTATCAAACTTATTATTATCCTCTAGATACTTTAGAACTACTTTTGCTTTTTTAATAACCTCTGATGGAACCCCTGCAAGTTTTGCTGCTTCAATTCCGTAACTTTTGCTTGCACCTCCTTTTTTAATTTTATGACTGAACTCTATTTGATCGTCATTTTGTTCAACTAATACTTGGAAGTTTTCTGCATTTTTTGTCGAATTCTTTAGAAAATTTAGTTCATGATAGTGTGTGGCGAAAACAGTATTACATACAATTTTTTTTGCGAGATACTCGCTGACTGACCAAGCTATTGATAAGCCATCAAAAGTAGAAGTTCCTCGGCCAATCTCATCAAGTAATACGAGAGATTTGGAGGTAGCTTGATTAAGTATTGATGCAGTCTCTGACATTTCAACCATAAATGTTGATTGTCCAGAGGACTGATCATCAACTGCTCCAATTCTTGTAAAAATTCTATCTGTTACCTTAATTTCAGCTTCATTGGCAGGAATATAACTTCCAATTTGAGCTAAAATTTGTATTAGACCTATTTGTCTGATATAGCAACTTTTGCCACTTGCATTAGGGCCAGTTAATATTATTAACTTTTGATTATTATTGAAAAATATATCGTTCGCTATAAATTTCTTGTTATTAAGCAGTTGCTCGACTATTGGATTGCGTCCTGCGATTATTTTTGTATTTTTATCTCCTTTTTCATCTATGGCAATAATTGTAGGCTTAACATAATTGTTTTCTACTGATGTAATTGATAATCCTAGTAAAGCATCCAAAGATGCAATTGCTTTTGAAATTGATCTAATTTTTTTTGTTTTACTAGAAACAAGATTCCTTACCTCAGAAAAAATTTCATATTCTCTTGAGGCAGCGCGACTTTTTACTTGAAATATTTTATTTTCCCTGTTTTTTATCTCTGAAGTAATGTATCTTTCTTCATTAGTTAGTGTTTGTCTTTTAATCCAATGTTGTGGTGCTAAATTTACTTTCGATTTGTTGATGGAAATATAGTATCCAAAGTTCTTATGGAATTGAATTTTTAAATTTGGAATTTTACTAAGTTTTCTCTCTTTTATTTCTTCATCTTTTAACCAATCGGTGTAGTCATCGATTACATTTCGCAATCCATCCAAGATATTATCAACACCATCATGAATAATTCCTCCTTCATTAATATTGAGAGGTGGATTATTTATAAGTTTAAAACTTATTTCATCAGCTAATTCTAACAGTTCATTGTCTATTGAAATTAATTGTTTAGTCCAAGTTGGTAAATCATATTTGAATATTTTGATGATTGATTTAAGTCGGGGCAACTTTTTGAGACCTTCTGAAATTGCTATTAAATCCCGGGGAGTTGCATGTCCTGAACATGCTCTTCCAGCAAGCCTTTCGAGGTCTCCCATTGCTCGAAGAATATTTTGACAATCTGATCTTAATTTTTTAGATTCTAAGAAATTTGAAATAATATTTTGTCTTCTGTAAATTTCATTAATGTTCATCAAAGGTGATTCAATCCATCTTCTTAAGCATCTGGCTCCCATACAAGTGTATGTCTTATCTATACTCCAAAGTAATGAACCAATGTAGTTATTTTCTCTTTGAGTATTTTTTATTTCTAAATTTTTTTGAGTTTGATAATCAATAATAAGTTGATCATTTGGAAGTTGAATTTGTGGGAAATCTAATGAAATTTTTAATGATGATTCATTTTCTAAACTAGATGGATTTATTTTTTCTAAATAATTTAATAAACCACCAAGTGATTTAGTTGCATTATCTAAATCTTTAAGTCCAAGGCCTTCAAGAGTAATAATCTGAAAATATTTTTTGATTCTTGAGCTTGCTTCATTAATACTAAAAAAAGTTTCTTGAGTAACGGTATAAGTAATTTGGTTATTTTGTTTTTCTAATAAAATTTTTTCTTTATTACTCCCTAGAATTATTTCAGAAGCTTCTAACTTTATAATTTCGTCATAGAGTTTTAAAAGTGATTTTCCTTCCATGGTTATAAGTTCTCCTGTGCTTACATCAGCTCTTGAAATGCCCCATTCACATAATTCTTCGTTATTACCTTCTGAAATATGAATTGCCGTAATCCAATTATTTTTTTTAGCAATTAACATGCCCTCCTCTACTACAGTTCCAGGTGTAATAATTCTGGTCACTCCTCTTTTAATTGGTACTCCATAATTACCAGAACTTTTTTCCAGTTGATCGCAAATAACAACAGAATTATTTTTCTTGATTAACTCAGCACAATATCGCTCTACTGCGTGATAAGGCACTCCTGCCATAGGAATTTTACCGATTTCTTTACCAGCATCTTTGCTTGTCAGTGTGATTTCAAGAATATTAGAAATGTAGACTGCATCTTCAAAAAAACATTCAAAAAAGTCACCGAGTCGATATAGCAATAATCTTTCTTTGTGTTCTTCTTTAAGAGAAACATAATGTTTTAATACAGGAGTTAATTTTTGCTTTTCAATGGTTTTATAGCTGTAGGATTTTTCTTTAATGAAATCATTATTTTTTTCGTAATGTAAATCATTATTATTTTTGTCAATTAATTTATTAGTATTATTTCTTTCTCTTGGTCTTCTCTCAGACTCCTTTTTTAATTCTTCATTAGTTAAGAAATCTGATATTTCATTTGGTTTTTTTTTGGGGTTTATTTCTTCGTTGATTACAAATAAATTTTTTTGAATTATTTTTTTTTCCTGCATGCTTTTATTAATCCTAAATAAATATTAGGTAGTAAATTATTTTTTGCATTTGTTGAAACACTAAAACTATGTAAATTTTCTCCAACAATTTTCATTTTCAAGAGATTAAGTATTTATAATATTCGAAAAATAAATTGAACCATGCAGGCAGTTAACTTTTTCTTTGTAAACGCTCTTTTATTCGCTTCTCTTATTGCTGTAGTTGGAGTTCCAGTTTTATATGTTACACAACCCTCTACTGAAGAAGGACAGAAAGAAAGTAGGAGAAAAATTTACTCTATTGCTGCAGTTTGGGTTGTGTTAGTTTTCGTGACTGGAATTGTTTCTTCTTTAGTTTGAACTAAATACCCCTTTCGTGAGATTCTATAATATATACATATAAGCTAAATGAGTATTTTTGAAGGATCATTTTCAGGTGCCTCTTCTTTAAAGATAGGAATCATAGTAGCAAGATTTAATGATCTGATAACTAATAAAATATTATCCGGTTGTCTTGATTGCCTCAATAGACATGGTATGGATACGGGAGAAGATAGTAATCAGATAGATATTGTTTGGGTTCCTGGATCATTTGAGTTGCCGATCGCAGCTAAAACACTTTTAAAGAAATCAAAATATGATGTCGTAATTACCCTTGGTGCTGTAATTAGGGGCGAGACATCTCATTATGATGTAGTTGTTTCAGAAGCAAGTAAGGGGATTGCTAAGGTTTCTTATGATAATGATGTACCCATAATTTTTGGAGTATTAACAACTGATAATATGCAGCAAGCTTTAGAAAGATCAGGAATTAAGAATAATCTTGGTTGGAACTATGCCTTGCAAGCAATTGAAATGGGTTCTTTGATCAAGAATTTAAATTAATTTAAAAAAAAACTAAGTTTTTGTATTTTTAATTGCTTCTTTAGGATAAAATATAGAAATCATGCGGATGTAGCTCAGTGGTAGAGCATCTCCTTGCCAAGGAGAATGTCGAGAGTTCGAATCTCTTCATCCGCTTTTTTTTGATTTTTATAGAATGAACTTTATTTACATTCTTTAGATGTCTAGAATTATTTCTACAGAAGAGCTTAGGGTTTTATTTACTAAATCATATGGTGAACCAGCGCCATCAAAAGAAAAGTGGAAAAAATTTTATAATGATAACGTTATTTTTATTGATCCAACACAAAAAACTGAGGGTTTAGATTCTTATATAGAAGCCCAAGAAAAGTTAGTAAAAAGATGTGACGATGTTTTTTTAAAAACTCATGCTATATCAATTAATGAAAATTTTGGATTTGTAGAGTGGACCTTGGGTCTTAAGATAATGGGGAAAGAATTTATTTATCCTGGAACAACAAGGTTAATATTTTCTGAAAATGGATTAATCGAAGAACATAGGGATTATTTTGATTTTTGTGGTCCTACTTTCGGGCCGGTTCCTATATTGGGTGCATTTATTAGATGGATGTATAGAAGATTTGTTTCTTAAATTTCGATATATTAGTGTAATTATTTTCGTAACTTGAAAAAATTTTTAATAACCAATAACCATCAAATAATAAGGTTTACTATTTCAGGATTAATTGCGTCAAGTATAAATTTTTTATTTTATAGTTTAGTCTTTGTCACTTTTAATAAGATTATATTTGCTTCCATATTTGGCTATTCAATAGGACTTTTAACTTCGTTTGTTTTTGCAAAATTATGGGTTTTTCGTGATAAATCAAAAATGAAAGTTGTTAAATCTTTGCTCATTTTTTGTTTGATATATATTTTAGGAGGTCTAGAAATGTCTATAATCATATTCCTCCTTAATAAATTGATTAGTAATCATCAAATTGCATGGTTGTTTGGAGCCTTCATTGGATCTCTAAATAATTTCCTAGGTTCAAAATATCTATTATTCAAAGATTAATTTACATCTCTCGAATTAGTAAGCTTTGAGAGGATACTTCTTTAAAATCTAATTGAGAATAAAATGATTTTTTATTTGTGGTCATTAAATATATTCGCTTTGTATTTTTAATTTTTTTTGAAGACAAGAGTGTTTTAATGATCAATCTGCCATATCCTTGACCCTGATGATCTTTTTCTATAACTACATCCCACAATACACCGCGAAATATACCATCTGATAAGGCTCTCCCAAAGCCAACTATTTCATTGCAATGCCAAATACTTACAACAACATCACTATTGGCTAGACATTCTTTAAGTTCATCGATTGTTCTATCTTGAGCCCAAAATGCATTGCGATTTAGAAAATTTTGTAGTTTTAATAATCCCTGGATTGGTTTTAAATTTGGACCTAGGCCAAATAACCTTAATCCAATCGCCCCTTTTGAATGCTTGACTAGAAATGTTTTTTTAATCATTTTTAAATTCTAAAAATTTTAAATACTATCTTGATAATTTTCTTTATAGAGCTTAATAGATGTTTTCTAAAGATAAAGAGATATAAGAATTTATAATTTACTTGTATCACATTAATTTATAATGTTTTTGTTAATATAAATTTCGAGGAAAAAACTATTATGCTTAAACTTTTGTTGGGAGATCCGAATTCACGAAAGTTAAAGCGATATCAACCACTAGTTGAAGAAATAAATTTCTTAGAAGGAGAAGTTTCCAAATTAACTGATGATGAATTAAGAAATGAAACACATAACTTAAAATCTCAGATTTCCCAAGAGGAAAACACTAAAAAGCAGAGAGAGTTACTTGATGAGATTCTTCCTAAGGCTTTTTCAATTGTTAGAGAGGCAAGTAAAAGAGTTTTGGAGATGAGACATTTTGATGTCCAACTAATTGGAGGAATGGTTTTGCATGAAGGCCAAATTGCTGAGATGAAAACTGGTGAAGGTAAAACTCTCGTGGCAACTTTACCTTGCTATTTAAATGCTTTGACTGGAAAAGGGGTTCATGTGGTTACTGTCAATGATTATCTAGCACGAAGAGATGCAGAGTGGATGGGACAAGTTCATCGGTTTTTAGGATTATCTGTTGGTCTAATTCAACAAGATATGAATCCTTCAGAAAGAAAAAGAAATTATGCTTGTGATATAACTTATGCCACTAATTCAGAATTAGGTTTTGATTATTTAAGAGATAATATGGCAACTGATATAGATGAAGTAGTTCAAAAGAAATTTAATTATTGTGTAATAGATGAAGTTGATTCTATTTTGATTGATGAAGCTAGAACACCTTTAATTATATCTGGACAAATCGAAAGACCTCAAGAAAAATATCAACAAGCTGCTGAATTAGCCCTAACTTTAATTAAGGCAAAAGAGTTAAGTAAAGATGGGGTTGATCCTGAAGGTGATTATGAGGTGGATGAAAAGCAGAGAAGTTGTATATTAACAGATCAAGGATTTGCTAAGTGTGAACAATTTTTGAAAGTTAGTGATTTGTATAATCCTAAAGATCCATGGGCTCATTACATTACAAATGCTTTAAAAGCAAAAGAATTATTCGTGAAAGATGTCAACTATATTATTAAGAATGATGAGGCAGTGATAGTAGATGAGTTTACTGGGAGAGTAATGCCAGGCAGGCGATGGAGTGACGGACAACATCAAGCAATTGAAGCAAAAGAAAATCTTAAAATTCAACCTGAAACACAAACACTAGCTTCAATAACCTATCAGAACTTTTTCCTTTTATATCCTGGATTAGCAGGTATGACAGGAACTGCTAAAACCGAAGAGGTTGAATTTGAAAAAACTTATAAATTGGAATCAACTGTCGTTCCAACTAATCAAATAAGGAAAAGAAAAGATTTACCTGATCAAGTTTTTAAAACAGAATTGGGAAAATGGAAAGCAGTAGCTAATGAAACTGCCAAAATTCACAAAGAAGGTAGACCTGTTTTAGTTGGAACCACAAGCGTTGAAAAAAGCGAGTTATTAAGTTCTCTTTTATCTGAACAAGAAATTCCTCACAACCTATTAAACGCAAAACCAGAGAATGTTGAGCGTGAAGCAGAAATTGTTGCTCAAGCTGGAAGATCAGGAGCTGTAACTATTGCTACTAATATGGCAGGAAGGGGTACAGATATTATTCTTGGAGGTAATAGCGATTATATGTCCAGATTGAAATTAAAAGAGATCTTGATGCCAGTACTAGTTAAACCAGATAATGAACATAAGCCACCTATTCCCCAACAGAGAAGTTCAAAGCCTGTAGCAGGCTTTTCTTCAAAAAAAGGTACTAAATTAAAGAAAAATAATCCAAGTATGATTAGTAGTCTTTTTCCATGTCAGCTAGGAGAAGATATTGAAAGCAAACTCAGTAATCTATCTAGAGAACTTGTAAATAATTGGGGAGATAGAACATTAACTATTTTAGAACTGGATGATAAGATCGCTACTGCTGCTGAAAAAGCACCAACTGACGATAAACTTATTGAAAATTTGAGAAAATGTTTGGCGCTTGTAAAAAAAGAATATGAGAAAGTATTGATAAATGAAGAAGAAACTGTCAGAAATGCAGGCGGACTTCATGTTATTGGAACTGAGAGACATGAATCAAGAAGAGTAGACAATCAATTAAGGGGGAGAGCTGGCAGACAAGGGGATTTGGGAAGCACTAGATTCTTTTTGTCATTAGAAGATAATCTGTTAAGGATTTTTGGTGGGGACAGAGTAGCAAATTTAATGAATGCTTTTAGGGTTGATGAAGATATGCCTATTGAGTCAGGAATGTTAACTAGATCTCTGGAAAGTGCTCAGAAAAAAGTTGAGACTTATTATTATGACATCAGAAAGCAAGTATTTGAATATGATGAGGTCATGAATAATCAAAGAAAAGCAGTTTATAATGAACGTTTAAGAGTTTTAAAAGGGACTGATTTAAAAAAACAAGTTATTGGATATGGAGAGCGAACAATGGAAGAAATTGTAGAAGCCTATATCAATCCTGATTTACCCCCAGAAGAATGGGATATTGAACAATTAATTTCCAAAGTCAAGGAATTTATTTATTTACTAGATGACTTAAAGATATCAGATGTGAGTCAATTATCTGTAGAAGAATTAAAAAATTATCTTCAAGAACAATTACGTACTGCATATGATTTAAAAGAGGCTCAAATAGAACAATTGCGTCCTGGATTAATGAGAGAAGCTGAAAGATTTTTTATTCTTCAACAAATAGATAATTTGTGGAGAGAACATCTTCAAGCAATGGATTCTTTAAGGGAGTCAGTAGGATTAAGGGGTTATGGACAAAAGGACCCCTTAATCGAATACAAAAATGAGGGTTATGATATGTTCCTTGAAATGATGACTAATATGAGAAGAAATGTCATTTATTCGATGTTTATGTTTCAACCAAAAAGTGAAAAAGAAACAACAGATTAAGCTTTTTTAAGTATCCCCTAAGAATTCTATTATTTCTTTGTCTTTGAGGTTTTGAGAATCTCCAACTTTAGAAATATCAATTGATTCAGAATTTGCTAGACATTGCAATGTTTTTTGCAATTTAAGAATTTCATTCTCAAGTTGATCTATTCTGTCCATTAAATTTTTAATAACGTTTGCTTCAGCGTCAGGTAGAGCAGAATGTGCTAGAGGATTTACTTTTACGCCACTTTGATGGACCACTCTTCCAGGAATACCAACAACTGTACTATTTTCTTCAACATCTCGAACAACAACAGATCCTGCTCCAATGCGTGTATTAGATCCAACTATTATTGATCCAAGAACTTTTGCTCCTGCCCCAACTACAACATTTTCCATTAAGGTGGGATGTCTTTTCCCATGACTTTTACCAGTCCCCCCTAATGTAACTCCCTGATAAAGTAAGCAATTATTTCCAATTTCGGCGGTCTCACCAATCACAACTCCCATTCCATGATCTATGAAAACCTTTTTCCCAATTTTTGCTCCTGGATGAATCTCTATTCCAGTAAATAATCTATTCAAGTGACTCAGAAGTCTTGGGATTACTGGTAATTTATAATTCCATAATTTATGGGTTAATCGATGTATCACGATTGACTGAAAACCTGGATAACAAAGAAAAATTTCTAATATTCCTCTTGCTGCTGGGTCTCTTTCTTTTATGATTTCGATATCCGATTTAAAAGTTTTTAACATATTAATTCAGTTGATTACTCCAATTTCTTTTTTAAGTTGGTTGATAGTTTCAATGCTTAAATAATTTCTAGCACATATTATTTCTGGAAGCCTCATTAGTTGTGAACGATTTTTTAAAAGGGTGTTTTCTACTACTGATAAGCTAGGTCCATCACATACTACGCTATTTGAAGATCTTAAGAGAGCCAATAATCTACTACTGTTATCGGAGATAGTAGTCATTAGGACTATATCATTCCCTCTCATGCTATGTATGATAACTTCTGCTGCTCTTAATAGTCCAGGACTAATACTCACAATTCCTACACAACTACCTGATTTCAATTCTTTGATAACATTTAATTCTTTTTGAAAGTCACTTAAATCAACTGCTATTGCTCTAGTACTATATTTTTTCGCTAATTTTTCTAGCGGTTGCATAAAGTATCTACTTGTTACAATTGTACCAATATTTGAATTGCAAAGAACTTTCTCTAATTCTTCCATGGGGACAACTTCCACCGGAACGCTCATTTTTGGTGAGAGATCTTCTGCTATTAACATAGAAGCTCCAATATCTTCTCTTGGAGTACTTACTAATATTCTTGCTCCACATTTTATGCGCCAATCTATTTCATAAGTCAAAATTTTTCTTGTTTCTTGAAGGCTGCATCCAAGTTTTATTAAATTATCAATTGATTTTTTAGCTTCTTGCTCAGGAAGTTTATTTATATTTTTTTTATCATTAAATGATTTCTTAAATTCCCTTTTGTTAATGTTGTCTTTTACATATATTCCAGATCCTGCTATTGCTTCAACTACTCCATCTGTTTCAAGTTGTCTATAAACCTTGCTAATCGTATTTCTATGGAGTCCTGTTTGCATTCCAAGTTGTCTTGTGCTGGGGAGACGATGGCCTGGAGGATAGTGTCTCGCTGCAATTGCAAAACATATCTGGTTGTATAACTGAGTAGAAGCAGGAATATCACTTTCTTGTTGAATATGGAATCTCACTGTTGAAAAACCTTAATAAATTTATTTTTTGTAATCAAGTGACACTTTAACACCTGTCATAAAATTTCAGAGAATTTATCTTTTAATAGGAGTTTGTTCTTTACTCTTCATTTTTTTTGACTAAAGGTGTTTTTCTGGGACTTAAAAACATTATCATGTTTCTACCTTCCCTTTTGGGTTTCTGTTGAACCTCTGATTGTTCTTCTAAATCACTTGCCATTTTTAAAAGAAGTGTCTCTGCTAAATTTGAGTGTTGAATTTCTCTTCCTCTAAAAATAACTGTACATTTGACTTTATCTCCAGATTTTAGAAATCTAGAAGCTTGTCCTATCCTTACTTCGTAATCATGTGTATCTATTTTGTATCTCATTTTTACCTCTTTAACTTCAGTTTGATGAGATTTTTTTCTAGCTTCTTTTGCCTTTTTTTCTTGTTCAAATTTATATTTACCATAGTCCATAATCCTACAGACGGGTGGATTAGCTTTCTCACTTACTAACACTAAGTCGAGTTCTCTTTGAGCAGCGATTTCTAATGCTTTAAGTCTATCAATAACTCCTAGTTGTTTACCGTCTGAATCAACAACTCTTAGTTGCGGGTATTTTATCCTTTCATTAATGTTTGGGAGCTCTCTTACAGGAGCCCTTCGATCAAAGCGTGGGCGTGGTGGCATTCAGTTTATAAAGATGGTTTTTGATGAA
>MDSZ01123632.1_pt1 | contig 14650 bp, 12 predicted proteins | sample 811201 | NCBI WGS metagenome assembly MDSZ01 (sample SAMN05326647, study PRJNA326480) | marine metagenome | isolation source: seawater | place: Indian Ocean: North | collected 2010
GCTCCGGAGGAGGGACTCGAACCCCCGACAAAGTGGTTAACAGCCACCTGCTCTACCAACTGAGCTACTCCGGAATAATTATGAACTGATAAAAAAATGATGGCAAATTTATTCTACAATATCCAATCGTCAAAGTTACATTTCTTTTTCACCAAATAATTTACGCCCTTGATCAAATAATCCACTTTGTTGCTGCTCATTTGTTATAACAACAATTCCATCCCTATCATGGGGTTCTTCGTATGTAGCATGAATAGATTTCAATCCTCCTAGCCATCCTCTTTTATCACACAAATAAACTAAATCACCAGGGCTTGCTTTCATAATCTCCATATCATTTTTAGAAAACTGTATAGTCTGAATATTGTTGTCCTTATTTAATTCCCAATCAACAAAAGCTTTTTCACCTTTAGCTTCATTGACAGGACTGCCTTTATATATTTCTTTTAATTTTGTTACATCAAAAACTGTCAATCCTCTTATTCTATCTTCTCTAGGTGGCTTAGTAAAAAATGAAACTAGTACTCCTACACTCGCGCAAACGAAAATATTATATAGAGCACCAATATATGAGTACCCCTTTCCGGGACGAAGTTCAATTCCATGTGAAAATGGAGCAATAAGTTCATGATTGAATTGACCAAGAATCATGAGAAAAGCTCCAACCGTGAATGTGGCTATTACAGCAGCCGTGGTAAATCTTTTCCAAAAAATACCCAAAAATACTGCTACAACAAGTGGTGGAGTAAAGGTTGAATGAAACCACCCGTGTGCTTCATAAATTGATTCAAAAGTGTTGAAAAATGGAACCAGCAGAATCGCAATTACCTTCACTCCAATAGAGGCGTAACGTGCAATTTCTAATTGTTTTTTTTCTGATTGTTTTTTCTTTATCAAGGGTCCATAGATATCATTGACCACTATAGCAGAGGATGCATTAACAAGAGTATCAGCAGTAGACATAAGTGCTGCACAAAGAGCTGCTATAATAAAGCCAAATACTCCTGGACTTGCAACAATATTTGTTACGGCTACAAAAACATCATTTGGCTGTAAGTTTGGTGGAAGTACGCCTGGCATTCCATTTGAAATTGCCCTACCAACCCAACCAGCATTCGAAACCACAATTGCTGATATTGGAAGAATTAACAAGACATTAAAAGTGGCAGCTTTCCTTCCTTCATTAACATTCTTTGCGGCCATAAATCGCATAATCAAACCTTGGTTCAAAAATAAAAACCCCACTGATCCAGCTATTCCATCCTGCCAAAATATACCAACAAAATTGAAATCTGGCGGATGATTGAAATGAGCTAATGGCAACTTTTGACTTGGAGTTAGATAATTCCAAAATGATTGCAGCCCAGTCGAAAAATGACCTCCTCCTAGGTAATCAAGTCCTAAAAAGAATAACAACAATCCCGCAAATAATAAAATTAATCCTTGAAAAAGATCTGTAAAAATCACAGATGTTTGACCACCAAAATGCATGTAAATCGTGGTAGCAATTGCAATTATAATAACTGTTGCCATTAAAGGTATATTATAGATTCTATATAGTGCTGTTGCAAGTGTCAAGAGTTGTATCGCAATGTATCCAATCATATATAAGAGTGTCATAGTTGTGGCTAAATATCTGGCAGTTTTATTAAATCTTCTTTCAAAATATTCAGGAATAGACCGCACTTTGGTGTAGTAAATAATTGGAAGCCATCCAAACATAAATAGAGGCATAAAAAACCAATCATTCATATAAGTCATCGTAGATGAAAAACCATATTGATATGCTTTCGTTGAATATTTTACAAAGCTATGCGATCCTATGCCAGTTGCAACTATTGAAATTGTAATTAGCCACCATGTGAATCTTCGCCCTCCGAAAAAATAATCTGAAGTTGTTTTGCTATACTTACCAAAATATGCACCAAAACCCATTACCAATAAAAAGTATACTAGTATAACAATTCGATCTAAACCTGTACCAACTGTAATTTCCATATCAGTTCGTCAATGCCAAGGATATAAATATTCTATGAATACTTGCATAATAAAAAAAACCGAAGAATAAGATTGCTAGCCATACCAAATGATCATTTCTATAAATATTTAATGCTCTTGTTTTTGTGATAAGATATATCCCTACTGAGAAAGCAATCCCTCCAATACCATAGAGGTAAATAAATGGTAACCACGTATTATAAAATGTTAACATACTAATATTCAGAAATTACATCAAACTCTGGTTTTAATTTATCCCATGATTCTTGCAAGCCTTCCACCATCACTCTTGTGTTACCAACAACAGGCATAAAATTATTGTCCCCAACCCATCTTGGAACAATATGATAATGAATGTGTTCTTCAATACCAGCACCGCCTGCTTTACCAAAATTCGCCCCAAAATTAAAACCGTCTGCTCCTTTAATTTTTTTTAAAATATTGATTGATTGATTTACAAGATTCATTATTTCTTTATTACAAAATTCTGAAATTTCATTGATTTCTGCTGTATGTTTATATGGTGAAATTAATAAATGTCCATTTGAGTAAGGATATAAATTCATTAAAACAAATGATTCTTTTCCTTTATATAATACCAAATTATTTCTGTCATCTAACGAATCAGATTTAAGACAGAAGACACATCCATCTTGCTTTGGCGCCTGAATATAATCCATCCGCCAAGGCGCCCATAACTTATCCATCCTCAAGTTCCTTTCGTTCCTTAATTACTTTTTGCTCGAATTCTTTTGGCATCTTTTCATAATGACTAAATGATTCAGAATGGAGGCCTCTTCCACCAGTCAAAGAACGTACAGTTGTTGCATAGTGATATAATTCTGCTTGTGGGACCTGTGCCTTAATTACTTGAAAGCTCCCATCTGATTCCATGCCCATTATTTTTCCACGCTTACCTGAAATATCACCCATAATATCACCCATAAATTCTTCTGGAATTTTTACTTCAATATTCATTATTGGTTCTAATAAACAAGGTTTAGCAGAAAGAAATGCTTCTCTAAAGGCATGTTTACCTGCTGTTTGAAAAGCGATGTCTTTTGAATCAACTGGGTGCATTTTTCCATCATAAAAATCAACTTTGATATCTACAACTTTACACCCGGCTAGAATGCCCTCAGAACATGCTGTGTTAACGCCCTTTTCAACTGATGGAACAAAAACACGATCAACATTTTGACCAACAAGAGACTGTTTAAAATCAAGCCCATCTCCTCTTTGACCTGGTTCAATTCGCATCCATACTTCAGCGAATTGGCCTGCTCCACCCGATTGTTTTTTATGGCGATATTTTGCACTTCCTTTATCCAATATTGTTTCCCTAAATGGAACCTTCGGCTCTTCTAACTGGATATCAATTCCAAACCTTCGTTTTAATCTTTCAGACGTAACTGTCAAATGAAGCTCACCCTGACCAGAAATAATAGTCTGCTTTACTTCTGAATCTACTCTATAAACAAATGTAGGATCTTCCTCATGAAGCGTAGAAAGTCCAATAGCTAATTTTTCTTCATCACCTTTCACTGATGACTTGATTGCAGCATGTATATTTGGATTTGGAAGATTCAACTCTGGTAGTTTAACCTTTTCCCCAGAGCAGAGTGTATTTCCTGTATGAGTATCTTTTAATTTTACAACTCCTGCAATGTCACCAGCAGATAATCGTTCTACTTGTATTCTGTTTTTCCCATTCAGTATAAACATTTGACCAAATCGCTCATTAATATTTCTATTTGTATTGTAGTAATCTTGACCAGTTTTTACATCTCCAGAGTAAACACGGAATAGAGAAAACTCCCCAACATGTGCCTCGGACATAGTTTTAAAAATCTGAAGAACCATTTCTTCTCCATCAAGAGAAACCTCTATTTCATTACCTTTACTGTCATGCGCAATAACGGTTTTTCTATCATCTGGCGATGATCCATATTTGGATATAAAATCACATAAGCGTGCTACACCAATATTAGAAGTACTGGAAGTACAGAAAAGAGGTATAAATACTTGATCCTGAATAGCTTTATGAATGCCATTTCTCATTTCATCTTCAGTAAGATTGCCTTGTTTAAAGAATTTTTCTAGTAGTGTATCATCAGATTCTGCCACATACTCTATCAACTCACTATGCAATAGTTGTACTTTTTCTTTTAGATGCTCTGGCAATTCACCCTCTACCATATTACCAGATTTATCAGTTTCGTATGATATTAATTCCGTTCTTAAAACATCAATGTTTTGATTATATCCAGGACCTTCATTAACAGGAAGTTGCATGGGAAAAACATTATTACCAAAGCGCTTTCTTGCCTGCTGAAGAATCGACTCAAATTTTACGTGCTCTCTATCAAGTCCATTAACCACTAACATCTTAGGGATACCTAATTTATCAGCATTGCTCCACATTGTCTCAGTACCCACTTCGACTCCATTTGTGGCATGAATTGTGATTATTGCCATATCAACAACACTCATAGCGCCCAAGGCCTCACCAATAAAATCAGAATAGCCTGGCGTATCTATCATATTAAACTTTTTACCCATCCATTCCATATGTAAAGGTGTGCTATGGATAGAGATTTGTCTTGATTTTTCACCGGGATGATAATCTGAAGTTGTAGATCCATCCTCTATTTTACCCAATCGATTGATCTCACCCCCAAGTTTTAGCATAGACTCAACTAAACTTGTTTTACCAGAACCACCATGACCTAAAATTGCAAAATTTCTTATATTGGATGATGATATTTGCTTCATGGTATATCCTTAAAATTATCTATCTAATCGCGAAAAAATATAAATATTTACGAGAATAAATAAAAATCTCATTATTTTTTAGTTCTTTGATTTTCAATGTAGTCTCTAACTGCAGGGACTATGAAAATTTCTTCTAAATTAAATTCAAGTAAACTCTCTGCAAGAGTTTTAAGGCGTTGTTCCATTGGCTTTTGTTTATTAACAACTATAACTGTCTTATTATTTACAGTACAAGTACCACCAATAAAATCACCCTTCCCTTTTAATATCTTCAATCCCAATTTTTCAGCAAGATTTTCAAATTCAGAAAATAATTTATCGTTCTTCATTATATCAATTCATTTTGATTATTTAATTTTAATTGCTCAACTAATTTTTTAATATCTTCAACCCTATCTTTGGGTACAACAAGAGTAGCATCTTCAGTATTCACAACTACCATATTATCAACCCCAACAATAGCAGTAAACCTACCGTTAGAATGGATAAGATTATTTTCTCCATTAATTACTTTCCCATTACCCTTAATTAAATTGCCTTCTTTATTCGAATTTAAAATTTCATAGAGAGCGTTCCATGAGCCGATATCATTCCATTCAAAATCACCCTTAATAACATATATATTATTAGCCTTCTCTAATAGCCCATAGTCAATAGACTCAGACTTAATTTGCTCCCATAAATCATCGAATGGTATTCCAGATTTTAATTTTGGTGCTATTAGGTTTAAAGAATGATGTAACTCTGGCAGAAATTCTTTAAGACTATTCATAAAAGTATCAACTTTCCAAAAAAACATACCTGCATTCCATAAAAAATCTCCACTTGATAAGAATCTTTTTGCAAGTTTTTTGTGTGGTTTCTCAGCAAAAGTTTTGACACTATAAGCATCAAAATAGTCTATTGTACTGTTTTCATCATACTGTATATAACCATAAGCTGTCGATGCATGTCCTGGCTTTATTCCCACAGTAACAAGATTTTCTCCTTTTTTTGCTACATAATCAGCAGTATTTATTACTTTCTCAAACTTTTTATGCCCAACTATTAGATGGTCAGCAGGAAATATTCCCATCACCTCATCAGGATTATCTAAAGCAAAATAAGCTCCCATCATACCAATTGCAGGTGCAGTATTTTTTCCTGAAGGTTCTACAATCACAAAATTGGGGTCTATTCCATCTATTTCAGTTATTATTTGATTATATAAATTTTTTCTAGTTACTATATATATATGAGTGATTTTTTTTATCTTTTTAAGACGATCTACTGCCATCTGCAACATTGATTTATCGCCAATAATATTTAATAATTGCTTTGGTCGATTTTTCCTGCTAAATGGCCAAAAACGTGTACCGCTTCCTCCTGCTAGAATCACGCACTTCATACTTTAAAAGGTTTTTATATCGACAACTTCAAGTTCCATATCCCAATTAGACCGAATTTTCACAGTATCTGGATAATTATAAAACCATTCTGATGGAACATATGGATAAATATTTCCAGGTGAGTATGTATTGTTATTATCAATATCTTTAAAAAACATTAAAAAATAGTTCCCCTCAGGAATATTAATCATACTTGTATTACCACTTGAATTTACAATTGATCTAAGTTCAGGAACTAGCTTTTCAATATTTTTCAATTCAGCAAAAATTTGATCTTTAGGTTCAATATTTGTATTAATTAATAGTGACCCAAAACCATTATAGTTTGAAGTTTTAAAGTCAATTGAAACGATTGAATCCTTTAAACTTCTTCCATAAATCGGTGTGATTAAATCTCTTATTATTCTTAAGCTGTAAGAAGAATTTGGCTCCCAATTATATTTTGGAAATAAATTGATTGAAAGCGGTGATTCCCAAGACACTTCAAGTGGAATTGCTATTGAATCTCTAGAAATAGAAAAAGATTTCTCATTTAATTTTGTATTAATCAAATTTGAAAAAATTATTTTTAATGGCTTAATCTTCTCTTTTTCAATATTTAAAATGTATTTTGATTTTGGTTGAAAGATAGATAAATCTGTTGTGTCATTAAAAGATTCCATTTTTAAACGGATTACACTAGAGTCAACAATAGTAATATTATTTTTCTTAAGACTATTAGTTAGTATTGATACATAATTATTAATTTGATTGTGTGTTAAAAAATATAATGTTGAATTGTCTTCTGGATTTAAAAAATAATCAGTGCTAACTATAACTGAATCCTCTACTACTAATTCAATTGAAAGATCATCAACAATATCTGTTATGTCTCCAGAAAAAGATATTCTCCCCCAAGATTGTTGAAGAGATTCAGCATTAATCATTTTTATGGGGCCAGCTTCTTCTAAAATACGAATGTTGGCTCCTTCTATTTTTTGTTGATTCTCAATTTTTAATTCAGGTAACCAGCTAAGGCCATATGTAGTCCTTTCCAAATTTATTGGCATCCCAGAGAATCTTTTATCAACAGCAGTAAGTCTATATTCTCCTGATGAAAGGTATTTAAATTCATATTCACCATTATTTGAGGCATCAAAAACATAATCTGGCTTTCTTTCATAAAACTTGGCATAATCAATTGAATCGCGAACTTTCCAAAGATTCAAAGATGCTTCATTAAAATATTCAATTTTCCCCGATATAGATCCTTGATCGATTTTAGACCCCGTAGAAAAAGCTACTTGGACTCCCTTATCCAATTTCACACCATGCTCATCTGAAAGTTCTCTATTAATTGAAATAATATATGTCTGATTTTTAAAAAGCGAGTCGGGGAATTCCACAACAATTCTTTTACCCTTATATGCGAACTCTAGTTTTTTATCTGACGATGGTAAAATTTTAACTGCCCTATCGATTGTATTTTCGTCTAAATATTCATTAAATACTAGTTCCACCTTATCACCTTTGAAGTCCGTAGTTCCATCTGGAGGAATTGTTTCAACTAATTTTGGTGGGATAACATCTTTAGGGCCGCCAGGGGGAGACATCACAGCAGCGCAGGAAAATATTATTAATAAACTAAGTTTTGAAGTATAAATAATTATTTTATTTTTATATTTCATTTTGTTTCCTGAATTTTAAGTTCACAGGAATCTCTCTATTGAATGTTATTTCCGTTGGTGAGATATTTAGTGTTATACACCAAACTTTTACACCAGACTTTTTAGCATTATATATTGCACGTGAAAACTTCGGATCTCTATTCCACATTGGTTCAAATAAGATAGCGTCTGGCCTTTGGCAAACGAATAATATGCCCGCACGACCACCTTTTTTAACAATATCAGTTAATGCCTTAGCATGTTTCATTCCTCTTAAAGTTACAGCATCAGGAAACTTTGCAATCTTATCTTCAACATAAGTCACAGATTTTACTTCAAGAAGAAAGTCTCTGCCCTTATTATCACATAGTAGAAAATCAAACCTATGATTTTTAAAAGCAACCTCTGGCCTTATTAAAGTATAAGACTTTAAAAAAGAAAGTTTATTACGCTTTAAAGCTTGATTAACAAATTGATTTGGAAAAGTTGAAACAAGAGATATCCATCTACCACTTTTATTTACCATAATAGTAGTAAATCCAGTTTTTCGACTTTTCCCTTTATTTTCTTTTCTAACCAGTAATTCCACCCCAGGTAGAAGTAGCTCTTTTAACCTACCTGGGTCTGGCAGATGACTTAAGTGTTTTACACCATCAATATCAATAATAGTAATAAAACGATTTGGACGTTGAACAAAGCTAGCAGAAATCAAGGGAACATTAATTTTCATATTAAATACTATAATTAAATTATATATCTGTAATAAGGAAGTACATAATTATTAGTAAATTTAAAGTAATAAATATATTCAATATTCATGCCCCTTGTTCCTTCATATATAAATAAGCTACATAGTTATAAGCCCGGAAAGCCTATAGAAGAGGTTCAAAGAGAATTAGGTTTAAATAACATAATTAAACTTGCCTCTAATGAAAATCCACTTGGTGCTTCTCCAAAGGCACTTGCAGCAATAAAAGAATCTATAAATGAGATTAATAGATATCCAGATGCTTCAGGATATGAACTACGGAAAAAATTAGCAAATAAATACAATTTAAAATTATATAATGTTATACTAGGATCTGGGTCTGAGGGAATAATGTCTACCATAATGCGTACTTTTTTATTGAATGACGATGAATTAATTAGTGCAAAAAATTCATTTATTGGCTTTCGAGTTCTTGCAAATGCTTCAGGAAGGAAAGTTCATTGGATTCCGATGGATAATAATCGTTATGATCTTGAAATGATGGCTAAAAAAATTTCAGATTATACAAAAATAATTTATATTGCAAATCCTGATAACCCAATGGGAACATACATCACAAAAAGAGAATTTGATGAATTTTATTCCTATGTCCCAAATAGGGTGCTAATTATTTTAGATGAAGCTTATTTTGAATTCGCAAATGATATTAAAGACTACCCCGATTCAATGACCTACCGATATGATAATGTTATTACTCTTCGTAGCTTCTCTAAAGCATATGGGCTAGGAGGACTAAGGATAGGTTATGGCTTTGCACACGATAAACTAATTAAAAGCCTGATGAAAGTGAAGGTCCCTTTCGAACCCTCCTCTCTAGCTCAAGTGGCCGGGGTTGCGGCATTAGATGATAATGATTTTTTAATGAAAACTATCGAGCTAAACAAAAATGGAATGAATTACCTTAGTAAAGAATTAAATTTATTGAACATAAAACAAATCCCCTCAATTGCAAATTTTATTACAACTACTTGGAATTCTGAAAAAGAGGCAAATCTCATAACAGAAAAATTATTAAAAAAAGGTGTAATTGTTCGACAGCTAACGGCTTTTGGTTGGCCAAATTGTATAAGAATATCAATAGGTTTAGAAGAAGAAAATACAAGATTCATCAAATCTTTGAAGGAAATATTATGAGCGACATTCCTTATTCTATCAAAAGCTTTGACCATTGCGAACTATACGTTGGTAATGCAAAGCAAACTGCATTCTTTTACAATACAACTATGGGATTTAAAACTATTGCATATCGTGGTCTTGAAACTGGCTGTAGAGATAAAGTCAGTTACGTACTTCAACAAGGCCATATTTATCTTGTAATTACATCTCCACTAAAAAAGAATACCAAAATTGGATTCCACATCGATACTCATGGCGATGGAATAAAAGACGTTGCATTTAATGTAGATAATGCAAAAATAGCTTGGGAGACCTCTATAGATAGAGGAGCAAAAAGTGCTATGGAACCAACAAAGATTAGTGATCACAATGGAGAAGCTATTATTTCAGCTATTCATACTTTTGGTGACACTATACACACATTTATTCAACGCAATAATTTTAATGGTGTTTTTCTTCCTGGATATATGCCTTTTGAATCGAATTCAAATTCAAAATCATCCGGATTAGTTCACATAGATCATGTCGTTGGGAATCAACCAGATGGTGAAATGCAAAAAACTTGTGATTTTTATGAAAAAATTTTTGGCTGGCATAGGTTTTGGACTGTGGATGACAATGATATTACGACAGAATACTCTTCCTTAAGATCTATAGTAATGGCAAATCAAAACGAAAAAGTTAAAATACCAATAAATGAACCAGCTAGAGGGTTAAAAAAATCTCAGATACAAGAATTCATAGATTATTATGAAACCGCAGGTGTTCAGCACTTAGCTTTATCAACCAAAGATATAATTCAGTCAGTAAAAGTTATGAAAGATAATGGAGTCGAATTTTTGCCTACACCAAAATCTTATTATGATAATCTTTTAAATAGAGTTGGAGAAATAAATGAAGATATTAACCAATTAAAGAATCTTGGTATTTTAGTTGACAGTGATGAAAATGGTTATATGCTACAAATTTTTACAAAACCATTGCAAGATAGGCCAACACTTTTCTTTGAAATCATTCAAAGGAAAGGATCCAATAGCTTTGGAAAAGGAAATTTTAAAGCATTGTTTAAATCAATAGAGAGAGAGCAGAAAAAAAGAGGGAACTTATAAATGAAATTCGCAACCTATCGTTACAATGAAAATGAAAAACCTAGATTTGGTTATAAAAGAAAAAACTATATTGTAGATATTGAAAAATCTGCAAAATGGGTTGAAGAAAAAAATAATGATAAAACTTTCATGGAAATACCATCAACCTTAAAAGAAGCATTAAACAACTGGGAAATCAATTTTAAAAAAATCTCTCATCTTAACCATATAATTACAGATAAAGATATAAATGATAAAAATAATTCAATTGCATGTATAGAAACAGATTGTGAACTCCTACCTCCAATACCGAACCCTCAATCATTTAGGGATTTCTATGCTTTTGAACAACATGTTAGATCAGCAAGAAAACTTCGAGGCTTAGACATGCACCCAGACTGGTTTAAAATTCCTATTTTTTACTTTTCTAATCCCGCCGCATTATTTGGACACAAAGCAAATATCACATATCCTACTGGAACACAAGAACTGGATTTCGAATTAGAATTTGCCACAATTATAGCAAATGGTGGAAAAAATATAAACGCTAATGATGCAAAAAATTACATTGCTGGCTATACTGTTTGTAATGACTGGTCTGCCAGAGATCTCCAAAGAGAAGAAATGGCAATGAACCTTGGACCAGCAAAAGGTAAGGACTTTGCAACAAGTTTTGGCCCTTATATGGTAACTCCCGATGAACTTGTAGATTGTTGGGATGATAATGGGAAATTACATCTCCAAATGACATGCCATATTAATGGCAGATTAATATCTAATGGTAACACAAACGATCTCTACCACCCTTTTGAAAAAATGATAGAACGTGCCTCGCTAAATACAAATTTACTTCCAGGAGACTACCTCGGGTCAGGTACTGTAGGAACAGGATGCATTCTTGAATTAAGGCCAGAAAATACCAATGGATGGATACAAAAAGGTGATGTAATAACACTTGAAGTGGAACGATTAGGCGTCTTAGAGAATAAAATAATATAATTTGCTATGCCATTTTATCAAAAAAACGGACAGATACCTTCAAAACGGCATATACAATTCAAAAATAAGGAAGGCCAATTACTTTGGGAAGAATTAATTAGTAGAGAAGGTTTCAGTAATATATATTCTAATGTTTACCATAAGAACCCCCCTACCTCTATAAAATCAATTGGAGAATTTAAAGAGATGGAATTGATTCCTAAGAATGCTAAGCATCGTCATAGGCATATAATTACGTCTAGACTAAAATCAGATGGGAACGCCATATCTTCAAGGATTCCGCTATTTTTTAATTCAGAAATAACTATATCAAAAGCACACGTAAATAATTCGATGGTGTCTGTATATCGAAACGGATGTGCTGATGAGGTATTATTTATTCATGAAGGGAAAGGTATATTTCAATCTAATTTTGGAAATATTGAATTAAAACCTGGTGACTATCTTGTAATTCCAAGAGGAATAATCTGGAAAATAGATATCCAAAAAACCATAAAAATGCTTGTTATAGAATCTATTTCTCCAATTGAAACTCCTGATAAATATCGTAATAAATTTGGCCAACTATTAGAACATGCACCTTTCTCAGAACGTGATATTATTACTCCAGATTTTGTTAATCCGATAATAGATAGAGAAATTGATATTGACATAAAGCTCTCTAAGGGAATTCAAACATATACGTACAACCATCATCCATTTGATATTGTTGGATGGGATGGTTACTACTATCCTTATGTTTTTAATATTAATGATTTCATGCCTATAACTGGGAAAATTCATCAACCTCCTCCAGTTCATCAAACCTTTCAAAGTAAGGGATTCGTCATTTGTTCTTTTGTTCCTAGATTATTTGACTATCATCCTGATTCAATTCCAGCTCCTTACGCCCATAGTAATGTAGACTCTGATGAAGTCCTATATTATGTGGAAGGTCAATTCATGAGCAGAAAAGGAATTAAAAAGGAATCAATTACATATCATCCAATGGGACTTCCTCATGGACCGCAACCAGGGAAAATAGAAGAATCTATAGGTTCTAAAGAAACTAACGAACTTGCGGTAATGATAGATACATTCAAAAAACTCAATATTACAGAACATGTAAATGATATTGACGATGCTAATTACCCATTTTCTTGGATAAAAAATGAAATTTGACCCCAATGAATTAAAATTTTCTGAAGTCCATAAATTAATGATTGGATCAATCGTTCCTAGGCCTATAGCCTTTGTTTCAACTGTATCAACAACTGGAAGAAATAATATTGCCCCATTCTCTTACTTTAATGGAGTATGCTCTAAACCCCCAACGATTATGTTTGCCCCTGCTCGTAGAGGATGGGATGGAAAAGAAAAAGATACGCTAATTAATATTAGAGACAATAAAGAATTTGTAATTAATATTGTTTCTGAAAATTTTGCTGAAAAGATGGTCAGCTGTTCAACTGATTTTGACTCTGATATAGATGAATTTCAAATTTCTGGGTTAACGCCTCAACAATCGGAAAAAATTTCAACACCAAGACTAAAAGAATCTAAAATCAGTTTTGAATGTAAATTAAACCAAATAGTTGAAATAGGTAAGGGAGACGCCGGAAGCGGATTCATAGTTATTGGAACAATTGTTCTTTTCCATATTGATAAATCAGTTTATAAAGATGGACACATTCTTTTGGATAAACTCGAAACTCTTGGCAGACTTGCCGGTAACTCATATACTAGACTAAATGATAGAATTGATATTGCTCGAAAGATTAAACCAAAATAAATAACTACTAAAGCTCTAAATCAATTATTATTTCTTCGGCGACTTTTACACGTTTAATTATATTTTTCGATTTTAAAGTAAATATTTTTCCTGCAGGAAGCATGAAGGTAAGATGATCATTTGCATCACAATTCTCTCCTTTGCTTACCCCTTCTTTGAAAAAATTATCCTTACCAGAAACCTCTACCTTAACTTCTTTTCTTATTCCGTACGAATCAATTGCTCGTACTCTGACTGGTATAAGTTCTGAATTACTAAACTCTATTTTATAATTATTTGTAACGTCAATTGCATTATACTTATTAACATTTGGAAGCCAATCCATTGGGAAAAAAATACCAGTATCATCCCAAGTAGCTGCAAAAATTCCATATTTTTTACTTCCATATTGTGCTTTACTTGCTGATTCTTGAAACCAGGATTCATTTAATTTCTGATCTGTTGGTTCTGCAGCACCAGTAAAATACCATTGTCCATCCCAAATCTCGACCCATGAATGATTTCCAGAATCATTGTACCACAGTGGTGTTCCAACGAATCGGGCAGGTATACCAACACTCCTGCATGCTGCAATAAGTAAAATACTTAAACCAGTACAAGAAGCCATACCTGCTTTAATGCTCTCATATGGAGACTGATCTGCTTTTGGCCGATTAGTAGAATAGATAACACCCAATTCATCAAAAATTTTATGATTAAGGATGACTACAGCCTCATAAGCAGATTTTGCATCTTTTACCATTGGATAAAACCTGTTATAAAAATCTTCACGCCAATCTTCTATTTTTTCATTTAAATTTGCGTATGGCAATACATAGGTAAAAAATAACTCATCTGGAATTTTTTTACCCCAATGAGTATTTCCTCTTGTATCATAAGCCAATTGACAAGTTGATAGGAGAAATTCAGAAGAAATTTTATTAAAGTCTTCTCTAGGCATATTCTCAATGAGCCATTTCATACCATCATATTGATTCTTTGGTACTCTTTTTATTGCTTCCTCTATCTGAGAATTAATACCTGGAGTAATTTGAAGTGATTTAACTAAGTCGTCAGCAAAACATACTGTCATGCAAATTAAAATTATTATTTGTTTCATA
>MDSZ01143488.1_pt1 | contig 14650 bp, 13 predicted proteins | sample 811201 | NCBI WGS metagenome assembly MDSZ01 (sample SAMN05326647, study PRJNA326480) | marine metagenome | isolation source: seawater | place: Indian Ocean: North | collected 2010
CAAGAGATAAGTGTTTCTGTATCTACTTTAGATATTGAACTTTCAAATCTTGCAAAAAATGAACAAGATATTTCTTTAATTAAAATAGATGCAGAAGGCGAAGAAATTAATATTCTCGAAGGAGCTCAAAAAACAATAAAGAAATATAAACCAGATATTTTAATCGAATTGGAATATGGAAGATATAAGAATAAAGTAAATAAATCAATTAAATTTCTAGAGGACCACAATTATGCATTAATTTTTAATAATCAAACTTATTTTAAATTTGATGAAATTAAAAATTTAATAATTAATAATTACCTAATAAGTTCCGATTTCTTATTTTCTGTAACAAATGAATAAAAATAACAACTGGATAAATATTAGATACACCCCAAATATATTTGTAGATAATCCTTTTTTGTTTGAATGGGGATTGTCATTAAACAATATTCATGTAAATACAATCCCAATACTTATTAACTTAAAATCAATTATAGACATGCGATTAAGAGGTGATAAATTGTTGCATATTCATTGGCCAGAATATCAATGGAGAAGTAAGAATATATATTTTCAAATATTAAAGTTAATAAGATTCATCAGTTATTTATTAATATTTAAGATTTTATCTATAAAAATAATTTTCTCAGTTCATAATTTCGCACCTCATGAAAAGCAATTCGGATCAAATTTTAATTTATTAGATTTTATTTATAGATTTGGAGATCTTCTTGTTTACCATACTCATGCTTATCAATTAATAGAGCCCAAAAAGTCTATTTTCACAAATAAGAAAATTTTATCTATTTACCATAAACATCCCTCTTATAATTCTATAATTCATAATTCTCTAAAAAATATTAATAGAAAAAATAAAGTATTAACAATTCTTCAAAGACAATATTTCTCAATCTCAAAAATAAAAAAAATAATGATGAATAGTAAATTAGTTTCTGAATTGGAAATTTGGGATAAGTCAGATGTTTTTTTAAAGAAAAATGATGATGATATGAAAGTAATAAAAAAAGGGAAACTTACTCATAAGGAAATGATCAGTCTAATATCGAGTTATAAATACATATTATTATTACAAAAAGATAATTTGACCTCGGGGATTGCGAATTTATCAAGTGCACTAAAAACGATTGTCATTACAAATAATAAATACATTTCATATGATCTAGAAAGAAATAATACTACGCACTACTTGATAACTGAAAATGGTTATCTTGAAAAAAAAGAATTTAATAATAATAATTCCCAAAAAAATGATGAATATGATCCTGGTATGGACTACAAAAAGGCAATATATGAATTAATGAATTAATTAAAAATAAAAAGAAGTTTTATCAGCTTTTTCTTTATTAACTCTTCGTAATAAATCAACAAAGAACAAAATAAAAGTATCTAATCTATGCCCATAAATTATTGCGATAATCAAAACCAACAAATCAAATAAAAAGTACTGACTTTTCAGTGACTTTTTAGAAAAGACTAAACCATATGGAGTAAAAATCAAATAAATTATTATTGATGATAAAGATATTATTCCCCCTTCTCCTGCGGCAGTAGCAATTAAATTATGACTATAAATACCTCCTTTTTTCTGATAATTTTTAAAATAACCAGAATCTAAGACTTGTTGAGGAAAAAGATTTAAAGAGAATTTCATGAAAGTTCCATAACCTTTTCCTACAATTGGACTTTCTTGAAACATCCTTAAACCTATATAAGCATTTACCTTCCTGAAATCAAATCTTTCATCATTAACAAAATCTGTAGAAGTAAGGATTTTTAATTTTGGGACATTATTCCAAATAGTCAAAATAATTAAAAAAGCAGCTATGAAACTAAAACTAATCAATTTAATATTTTGATAGGTTATTCCAATCTTAATTTGAGAAGCGAGAAGTACCACCAAAAATAATAAAGCAGATGTAGAACCTCCTAGGAGGATCTCAACAACGATTATTAGATCATAAATATCGAACTTAACTAAATTATTTTTTGCTTTTTGAATTATTCGAACTATTAAGAATGAAAGAAATATATAGGACATATATGTTGGATCTCTGAACAATCCTGGAAGAACAATTTCCCATTCCGAACTATTGAAAACATTTCCATACTCATTTACCAAATAACCCACTTTCGTTGTATTAAAGAAAAAAGAGCCAGGTGTTAATACTGATAAAAACTGAATTAATAACTGTAAAGGAACAATTCTAATAATTACGCTATTAATATCTTCAAACAATGAATAATCTAAATCTTTATCATTATAGTGTGATACTAAAACTATAAAAATTGCCGTATTTGCTAGTAAAGAAACGGATAAGAGAAAGTCTGATGTAAAAAGAAATGAAATAATATTATATGTAATTAAGCCAATTATCCCAACGTCACTAATAATAATTTTTGTTGATTTATTTGCTAACCAAAAAACAAAAGCAATTACAATGCCAATTCTTGTAATAGTTAAAAATTCATCAAATAAAATGATATCTGATAATAACCAAGTATAAAAAATCCAACCAAATAAGTTTAATCTCAGCATTTATATAATATAACTTATTTCATTAAAGCTTTTTTATCATAATGTCTCAAATTATCATATATTCAACATAAGTCTGCAAAAATTGCGAGTTATCAAAAGGATCAAATATAAATTTTCGATATAATAGAGATAATATAATTATAAAATTCATATAAAAATTATCACTGATTTAATGAAAATTAAAGATGAAAAATATATAAGAGGCGAAGTTTTATTTTTTGCTAAAACAGACAAATCAGCTATTGAAAAAAATGACTTTTATATTCAAGATATTAGATTAATAGAATCATTAGGTTATAAAGTAAAAATATGTTCAAGATTTCGCGATTTAAGATTTAGAAAATATTCTTTTATCTTTATATGGTGGTGGACATACGCAGCTCCAATAATATTTGCTGCTAAGGTTTTAAAGATACCAACTTTTATTACTGGAACATTAAACTATATTCCTAATAAAAAAATATCTAGTATTTTTAGTAGCTTTCAGAAAAAACCTTTTTTTTTAAGAAAATTGATACTTTATTCTATTTTCAATTGCAATAAGAATTTAATGGTCTCAAAATTAGAAATTAAAAATCTTACTAAAACCTACCCTAAATTAAAAAACAAAATTATTTACTTCCCTCATTCTTATGATTCTGAATTATGTAAATTTGAAGATTCAACTCAAGAAAAAAATAGTACCTTAAATATACTTAATATTGCATGGTCATCTAAACAAAACTTAAAAAGAAAAAATATTATTTTTATTATTAAAGCATTCCATATTCTCTCCAAAAAGTATAAAAATATTAAATTAATTTTACTTGGAAGGAAAGGTGATGGATATGATTTATTAAAAAAAGAAATCTTAAATTTAAATTTAGTAAAAAAAGTTGTCTTAGTTCCAGATGCCACTTACCAGGAAAAAGTTAAATATTTGAAAAATAGCAATATATATGTACAACCGTCGTTATATGAGGGTTTTGGATTAGCAATTTTAGAAGCAATGTCTATTGGATTACCCGTAGTAGTAACAGATGCTGGTGAGATAAAAAACTTAGTGGATGATTGTGGTTTTTATGTTGATCCCTATTCAATATATGATCTAGTAGAAGTTTTAGATTTATTAATAAGAAAACCAAAATTAAGAAGCGAGTATAGTCTCAAATCAGTTGGAAGATCTTTGCTTTTTAGTAACGAAGCAAAAAGAACGAAATTTTATGAAGTCTTGTCAAATATGTAAAAATAATAAGATTTTCAAGAAAATTAATTTTATTTTTATACCATTACTGCATCTTCAGCATCTTCGGTAATAATGTGATCTAAAACCTTTGCAAATTTAGAGTTATATATAGTTTCGAACTTTTCGAACTTATATTTTATGAATTTATTTTTTTCATAATTTAAGGGAGATTTAATTTGATATTTATTCATCATTAAGTAAAGATATTTCCTTGAATTTTCAATCACATCTTTTTTATTATGTATTCCATGGGCTAAAACATACTCAACTTTATCGAAGAATGATTCCTTATTTTCACAGTCGTAAGTAAATCCTTTATCTTTAAAATGAGTCTCAGAAACAACGAAGACTGGCTTCCCATAAGCTGCTGCTTCAATTCCAATAGTAGAAGTATTTACTATGTCTAAATCGCTTAAATTAATTACATCAAATGAATTAATTTCCATATTTGCTACAAATAATTTTTTTTGTAATATTAACTCACTCAAAAGATTTACATATTTTTCATTACTCCCAAGAACGTATTCAGCAGGGTGAGGTCTCAAGAGAAATTGGACACTATTATTATTTGATAACTTATTAATAGTTTCCTCTATACATTCTTGGAAATCTCTAAAAAATAAATTTCTTGAGGTATTTGCGGCATCCCAAATTAAATTACTATAAAAACAAATTGTTTTTTTATTTAAATCCAATCCTAAATTAGTTTTTATTTTATTTAATTCACTTTTCGCCAAGGTTTTTTCACTAGTATTATATTGAAAAATATCATTACTATGAGTTTCCCTTGATTTTAATAAGGTTGAAACATAATTTTCTTGAGATTGATCTAGATTTTTATTTTTAAATCTGATCCATGCTTTCTGAATATCAACTTCAGGAGCTGGTTTGTTCAAACATAAGGTGAAAGTATTATTTTCTTTTCCTCTATCATATGCAATATATTTGATATTATTTTTTTTGCAATACTCTGCTATTGGGCCCCAGGATGCATAAATACCATGAGATATGAAAACCTCACTAAAACAAGAATGCATATTAGTTTTTATAAAGTAATCAATATTTGAACAAGCTAATTTCAAATAAAGCTTTGCTATTAATAAACTTTCTTCTTTTAAATTATAAGATTTAAAATATCTATAAGTTGATTCGATTGCATGACTTCCAACTGCAATAGATTTATATTTATAGTTTTTTAATTCAAATAGCGAATTAATATTTTGAATATCTTGATGATCTCTAAAATTTATTTCTTTGTAATTTATTCCTGCAATAGACAAAAAAGATTTTCCTATAAAACCTAATTTTCTAAGCATAGCTAATTCATACTTCCTTGATAATTTTAGATCTGCACGATTTAATTCATTTATTGGAATATTTTGGTCATATATAAAATAAGAAATATTTATTCCTAATAGTTGATAGTACTTAAATAATAAAATCTCAAAAGGGGTTAAATATCCCCAAGGGTTACAGGCAAATATTGCAATATTTTTCTTATTAAAATTTTTTTTAATGAATTTTTTGGAAGATGCGCGACCAAAAATAAAATAAAAATAAAAAAGTTTTTGTAAAAACCATTTTAATAGCTTTAAATTAGGAATTATCGATTTAATTTTCATTTTTCAATACTATTGGATTTCTTGAATAAAAAATATATTAATAAAAAAATATATCATAAATAGAAATCTATATTAAATTAAGCTCGCCATACATTTTTGCATTTTTTATATCGCCCTCTTGTATCAATAATTAATTTACTATTATCATGCAATTCTTTATAGTTTATTGAATCATGATCTGTAACGATTATTGTTACATCAAATTTTTTTATATTTTCAGGCAATAGTTCAATACTTCTTAAATTAAAATTATACTTTCGAGTTTTAGGCATTTTATTGACTAATGGGTCACTATATTCAACTTCTGCACCTTTTTTAATTAATAATTGTATGATTTTTAGAGCTGGAGATTCTCTAGTATCGTCAACATTTTTTTTATAAGCTAAACCAATAATTAATATTTTACTTTTACTTATAGATTTACCATGATCATTAAGTAAATCTGCAGTTTTACTAATCACATATTTTGGCATCCCACTATTTATTTCTCCTGCTAGTTCTATAAAACGTGTATGCATTTCATATTCTTTTGCCTTCCAAGTTAAATAAAATGGATCTATTGGTATACAATGTCCCCCTAAACCAGGCCCAGGATAATAAGGAACAAAACCAAAAGGTTTGGTTGATGCAGCTTCTATTACTTCATATAAATCGATATCCATTTGATCACACAAAACTTTAAGTTCATTCATTAATCCAATATTTACTGCTCTATGGATATTTTCAAGTAATTTTGTCATTTCAGCTACTTTTGTAGAACTAACATTTATAACCTCATTTACTACAGATCCATATACTTTTCTACCCACTTTTAAACATGCTGATGTCGTTCCACCAATTACTTTTGGAATATTACTAGTATGATATTTAATATTGCCTGGATCCTCTCTTTCTGGAGAATATACTAAAAATAAATTTTCACCTACTAAAAAACCAATCTTTTCCAAACTCGGTAAAATAACATCTTTTGTTGTTCCAGGATAAGTAGTGCTTTCTAAGCTAATAATTTGTCCTTTTTTTAAAAAGGGCTTTATAGAGGCCATGGTACTAAGAATAAAGCTCAAATCAGGATCTCTATATTTTGTTAGAGGAGTTGGTACACAAATAATAATTACATCAACTTCTGAAATCAGGGAAAAATCTAAAGTTGGAATGAATTTTTTTGATTTAATAGATTTTCTTATTTTGTTTGAGGGAATATGTTTGATGTAGCTTTCACCTAAATTAATCTGTCTAATTTTCGATTTATCAATATCGAAACCAATAACGTCAAAACCATTATCTAAAAATGATAAAGCTAAAGGCAAGCCGACATATCCAAGACCAACAATTCCTATTTTTGCTTTTTTTTTATCTATTAAATTTATAAGCTGATTCTTATAATCCATTTATTTAGTTGTTTTAAAAATTTTACATTTAATTAGATCTAGAAAATGATTCATAAAAATATTATTGTTGTAATCAAAATCCTATTAGTAATTATAAGATAAAAGAAATTAATAATAAAAAAAATACATTTTATATGTTATTTCTTTAAATTAAAAGAGTTTATAATACTTTAAATAAATCTTTTATTTCATACATTGACATAGATTAGCTAATTTATACTTTTAGTTTTATAATTCTAAAGTTATTTAATTTTAGAATTAATGAGAATACTGCTAACAGGAGGCACTGGCAGTTTTGGTAAGGCTTTTGTAGATAAAATTTGTAAAAATCCCAAGGATATAGAAAGACTTGTAATTTTTAGTAGAGATGAAGCAAAACAATGGGAAATGTCTCAGAATTTTCCTAGAAGTAAATTCCCTTTTATGAGATATTATCTTGGAGATATAAGAGATTCTGAAAGAATAAAGCTTGCATTAAGGGGAATCAATACAGTTATACATGCCGCGGCTTTAAAACAAGTACCTGCTGCAGAAACTAATCCAACTGAATTTATAAAAACAAACGTTTTAGGTTCTTATAATCTTATACAAGCTTGTTTTTACTCAGATGTAAAAAAAGTTATTGCATTAAGTACTGATAAAGCATCAGCTCCTGTTAATCTTTATGGAGCAACTAAATTATGCGCAGATAAATTATTTATTTCATCTAATAACTTAGTTGGCGATAGTGATTTGTATTTTTCTGTTGTTAGATATGGAAATGTCATGGGTTCCAGAGGTTCAGTTATTCCTCTATTTATGAAACAATCCAAAACTCAAAAATATTTTACTATGACTGATAAAAGAATGACAAGATTCAATATTACTCTAGAGGATGCAGTTGAAATGGTCCTATTTTCTATAACTAATCAATTCCCAGGAACCATTTTGGTACCTAGGCTACCTAGTTATAGAATAACTGATTTAGCTGCTGCTATTGATAAAAATATTTCTATAAAAGAAATTGGGGTAAGACCAGGAGAAAAACTACATGAAAGTATGATTACTTCTTCTGATAGCTATACAACATTAGACGATGGTAAATATTTTTATATCGCAAATAATTATGAGGATAAATCAAGGATTCTTGCTGATAATCCTACACTTAAGGAGGTAAGTGAGAACTTTGAATATAACTCATTTAATAATGAAGATTTTCTTGATGTGAATACTTTGAGTCGTTTAATTTCAAATTTAAAATTAAATAAAAATTTTAGTATTGATTAGCCCCTTTTTATTTATTAAATGCTCTAAATTTTTGAGTACCATTTTTTAAAGTCATTTAAAATTTTTGATCCTAAACTTTTTTTTATGAAATTATTATCAGCTTTTTGAAATTTTTTATTAAGGTGTTTAATCTCTTGAATTTGTAAATTTTTTTTGTATCTATTATCATTAATCAAACCAATAGCTAATCGATTATCAATTAAACTTTTAAGAATACTTTTTTGATTTAGAGCAATTGAATATAAATAAACGCAACATCCCATAGAAATGGCCTCAACAGAAGACATTGAAGCAGTAGAAACTACATATTTACATCTTTGAAAATAAGTTTCATAATCTAATTCTCCAGACTCAAAAAAGATTTCTAAGTTTGGAATATTAATAAGATATTTATTAATTTTTTGAGAAACATCATCTAAACAAGAATTACCTGAAAAAATATTTATATGAAAATATATTTTTTTTATTTTTTTTATTAACAATATATCAACTAAATGTTTCATATAATGAAAGTCTAAAGATCTAAAGATTACAAACATCTCATTTTTTTTAAGTTGATCTAAATTTTTCACTTTTATTGGACAATACTCTAAACCTTTATAAATTTCTATTTTTGAAGATGGTTTTAATAATTTATTACTAGATATCCAATTATAAGGATCAAAAATCAAAGATCGATCATTTAAAGTATGATTCTTAGATTCTAATAATATATCTCCAAATAATATTAATGGAATGGATTTACTATTAAGAAATTTAAGAAATTCATGAGAATAAGAATCAAAATAAATACATCTTGGCTTTTTTTTATAAATTATTTCTTCGAGGTTATCAATTGTTAAACATTCATCAATATATAATTCTATATTTTCAAAATCTTTGAATATATTATTTAATAAAAATTTTGTTCTTGTTTGATGTCCCCTTCCATAATCTTTTCTAAGGTCACATACAACTAATAACATTCTTATTCAATATGATGTTTTAGTATATTATCTCCCTCATTTAAGCAGGTGTTCAATTTCTTATTTAAAACACTGTTAATTTCTCGTGGAGAAAAACTATCTTTAGGTCGTGGTCTTAAAAAACAAATATCCTCTTTTTTAATAATATGATTTTTATTTAAATTTTTATTAATTACAATTCCTCTTCTTTGAACAATAGATGATTGCAATTCATTCTCTTGAATTTTCTTAACTCCATCTCCAATTAACAACTTTGCTATTTCAGGAAGCTGACAATTATCCAAACAAAGTTCTAATTTTTCATCAAAAGAACTTAATTTTTCCGATATTTTTTTGCATTTTTTTATGACTTTTACCATCTCATACCACTCTTCAGGGTTAAGAGAAAAAGCATGATCTTGACCTTTTTGTGAATAATCGAGAGTAAAGTGTTTCTCTATACATACAGCATCAAAACAAATTGATGCAATCAAAGCACTATCAAATGTAATAGTATGATCTGATAAACCTAATTTGGCATTTTTAAAATATTTTTTGAATTTAGATAATACCGATAAATTAATATTCATATATTGATGAGCAATTTCAGATGCGGACATGGATCTATTAGCTGTGTAATTAGTATTACATTGCATTATTGAAATATTAGAAAAATTACTTCTAATTTTTTCATATTTATTCATAGTTACTTGAATATCTTTAAAATCAGATGCTCCAGTAGCGATGTATATTGGCAATTTAGTTTTAAATGCGACATCTAATATTGGATCATTATCTATATCTCCAGATCCTATTTTTATACCATCAATATATTTTAATGAATCTTTCAAGCTGATTTCATCATAGGGGGATGTCATTAACTTTAATCCTTTTTTTTCGCATTCTGAAAAACTTTTTTCCAACCATTCCAAAGGAGTCTCAGCCTTCTTATAAGATTCAAATACCGATTCTTTCCATTTATCTTGATGAGTTCCAGTTTTTCCAAGAGAATTAAATCCACTATTAGAAACTAGTTTTGATGCCTTAAATGATTGCAATTTTACACACGTTACTCCTGATTTACTACAAGCATCAATCAATTCAAAAAGTGTAGAGATATCAGAATTATGATTAGATGCGATATCTGCTATAAATTCCACTTAATTCATTATTCATTTTATTTATTATACTATCGATCAAAAATTTATGGCTATATGAATTAATTAACTCTGTCCCCTCATTGATACACTCTATCGAAGGAGAAGATGAGATATTTAGAACTGAATAATTATTCTCTTTTAAATTGATAAATTTATTTTTAACTAAAAAACCATTGCCGATCAATTTTTCTTTTAATAATTCAATGAACTCCCTTTGAGTTAAAATATCTCTTGTTCCAATTGTAAAAATTCTTTTTTTACTGAAGTTAACCAGATCCAGTGCTAATGATTTAAAATCATCAACTGAACATCTATTTTGATAGTAATCAAAATCTAAATATATTTCTTTTTTTTGAAAAATATTTTTTAATAATAAATCGGTTCTAGTTTCTCTTCTTCTATAAAACCCATGAGCAGAACAGAATCTAACAATATTGTAATATTTAAAATTACTTTTTATATATTTTTCACTTCTTAATTTCCTTTCCGAATATTCTCTATAAAGTAAAAATTTTTTATTATCTAGACTTTGATTTATTAAAGAACTTGATAAATAAGTAATAGGTATATTTTTTCTAAAAATATTTTCTAAAATAAATGTCTCTCTATCATTAGGCGGTATAGAGTAAATTGCATAATCAACCTTATCTAAATTAGAAACTAATTTGTTTATACTTTCATACACCTTAAATTCTAATTTCTCCAAAATATTTGCAAATTTAAAATCTGAACAACTTCCTATTATTTTAAAGCCATTTGTTGATAAGCTATTAGCTAATGTATAACCTATCCAGCTACCTAAACCAAAAATAGCAATCTTTTTCATTTTGTTAACTGAATGCAAGTTGTAATTATTCAAGCCAGGATGGGAAGCAAAAGGCTTCCAGGTAAGACTATGATGAAGATAGGTAAGTTCCCTCTATTATTATGGGTTGTTTACTCTGCTAAAATAACTTTTCCAAAAGCAGATTTATATGTTGCAACATCAACTGAGAAAAATGATGATGAAATAGAAGATTTTTGTCAAAAGTTTAAGATTAAAATTTATAGAGGAAATTTAGAAAATGTTTACTCAAGATTTTTAGAAATAATTAATATCAAAAAAAATTATAAAACTATAATCAGATTTACTGCTGATAATCCTCTAAAAAATACTTTTTTATCAAATATACTTTTATTTCTCCATATTAATCTTCGTTTAGACTATACGGGCGTAGCAGGATTATCGTATAATCTACCCGAATTCATCAGTTTTAATGCTTTCGAAAAGGCAAAAAGTTTAAAACTAAATAGATATGACAAAGAACATGTGACACCAATATTTTATAAAAACAGGATATTTAAAAAAATAATAATACCAAGATTATTTCTTTATTTATTTTGTGTCGGCAGAGGAATAACAATTGATCATTCAAATCAATATAAATTTGCAAAAAAAATATTATTAAAAAATAAAAATTACTATAAAAATTTATGTAATTACTATAAACAATAAATTTTTACTAATAGCCATGTTCACCTGCTATGTAGTTTTCTCCTTGATTACTAACCTTAATTATTGAGAATGTTTCTGATCTTACCTTTTCATGTACAAAATTCCAATAAATAGGCACTTTTTCTTTGGGAAAATTTATTTCTGCATTGCGGAAAATTTCGCTTACTTTGAATGTATAAGAATTTCCAGAATATAAAACTTTACTAATTATAATTTCTTGCATTTTTTCTGAATAAATCACCAATTTACATTCAATACTCTTATCTGAAAATTCTTCATCATAAATCCAAATTAATATTTCAGTATCGATATCATTACTTATCCATCCATTGCCCCATTGATAACTCCTCCTAGGGAATGAAAATACTTTATGTCCTAATGGAATTTCAGTGTGTTTATCAGGAAAATTTTTAACTTGATTAAAATTTTTTGCTAGATAAAACTGATAACTAACATTTTGCCTGACAGGTAATTTTTTTTGTTCAAAATTTGCCTCGAGAACGCTTAATTTTGATTCCATTTGTGGAGGAAAATCAATAGATTTTAATGCTGCATTTTGTTCAGGGAATGATCTCATCTCAATAATTTCATTAGTTTTATTATTAATGTATTTAGAAATTGCAGGGCCATTAGTAGGAAAAGAGATTAAATTACAGCCCATCTGATCTGATGTGGGGATAGGAATAAATGATAATAAATTAGATGGGGAATCAGATACAAATTCAGGTTTTGATATATATGGGAAAGAATGCGTAAGTGTATATATTTTTTTTTCTGGATTATAAGATCCTCCAATTAATCTTGTGAAATTTCCAGGTTGATTTAATTTAACAGAGAAGTATTCAGCTTCATTGTTAAGTAAAAAAGCATGATTTTTAATAAAATATTCGATTTCATTAAATTTTATTATTTTGCAAGAGTAGACTTTATCAGGAATTAAATAATTGAATTTTAATATCAAATCATGTTTCGAATTAAAAAAAGAAATAATTGCTGTATTTTCAAAATTATCCCCAATTACAAATATCCAAGGTACCCATTCTGGATTTTTGGAAAATGAAATATTTGTCTCCTCATATATCTCTTTAATTTTTAACTCGTCATGATGCTTAACCCTACCAGCACTATGAACTACTGAGCAGCCATAATCTTTTGTGAATTGATAGCAATTAATAGCAGGAAATCTCATTCTTAAATTTTCTTTAGATGTAATAAATATTTCTACTGAACCGCACATTTCATCAAAATCATGGAAATTTGTTATGCATGATTTAACATCAATCCAAAATGATTTATGTTTTCCTTTAAGTTTTATCTCTTTTATAATTTCGGAATTTTCTTTTCTAAATTTACAATTAATATTTAAAAGGGAAGGATCAAGAGAATTTTTATAGACCCAATAATTCGAGAACAAAATATGAGTAGAATTTTCTTTTGATAAAATAAAAGGGAATATAGCAGAAGAAGAAAAGGCCGTTCCAGTTTTCCTTTTCTTCATTTCTTCAATTTGATTTTTTAAAGGCATTTAAATTATTTGTATTCCATTTTATATTCATGAACCATGTTAACTAAATAAATAAAAAATATTGAAAAAATAGTTACAAATAACATAATTCAATATAGTTTTTTCTCTAAATAAGGATTAAGAATAATAAATTTTTCAGAGGATGAATGAGAGAGTTTTAAAATTCATTAATATAAAAACTTAATAACTTCTCTCATGCAATCTAAACTCCAATGAAACTCGCGTAATATTTTTATTGTTATTTCTTCCTAGTCCATGAATAAGATGTGAGGAAAAAATCAATAGATGGCCTTCTTTTGGGGATATAGTTTGCATATCATTTCTGCCTGACCAACTTTTTATACAATTTACAGAATACTTTTGATTCTCTATAAAAGAACCTGATTTTGTCCTTAATACATCACATTCTTTTAATAGATGTGAACCAGGAACAATTGGTAAACCTGTAATTGAATTAACTCCACAGATTGGGATCCAAGTATTCACCATTTTAGGTATATGATTTCGTTCATCATAGTCTTCATAAATATCCTTATGAGCTGGATTAAACCCACAAGCTCCTGTAGATGCGGGCATATTTATCCTAACAATTATCCAATGTTCAAAATTTTTAGAAGTATCTTTGTAGCTTAAATCCGTCCCGAGTTCACTAGATATAAATTGAAGAATTTTTTCATCTTTAAAACCTAAATCTTCCGGATAAAGTCTTTTATAAAGCTTATCTAAAAATAAATGTTGATTTGGTTTTATAAAATTATGATAATTCTCTATTAAAAAATTATCTAAATTAATATTTGGATAATTTAATTCAATAATTTTTTTTATTGATTCAGTAATTGAATTTTTTATATCTTCAAAAGGAATAATATGCGAAAAATCCCTAACAACATATCCCCTCTCGTACCATTCAGTATTTTTTGTTATGTCATTTATTTCTGAAAGACATATATTTTTCCCATAAAAAAAATTTGTTTCATCAGGTGTTTTTACAGTTAATGTTCTACTATCAATTTTATATTGCAAAAACATTATTAAAATCTTTCCTCAATATGATTCATATTAAATATAAACAACTAATGTTCAATTAATTAGAATATTTAATATCAATTTACCTTGAGAAATTTTTAAAGATATTGATAATTCTAATGAACGCTTAGAAGTTGGAGGATACATGGTCTTAGATGATTTTCTTAAGGAAAAACCTGACAAATGCCAAGTTAATAATGCAATATTTGACTACTTAGGAAAATATACCGAGAGTCTAAAAATGCTTTCTATTATTGGTAGACAAACTATACTTTAAAAAATTAATTAAACAGAATCTCAAATAGTTATTAAGATGATATTGTATTTTTAAAAACTTTTTTTTAATATTTTATAAAAGCAAAAGGGGCCATAGCTCAGCTGGTAGAGCACCTGCATGGCATGCAGGGGGTCAGCGGTTCGAGTCCGCTTGGCTCCATAAGGATTTTTACTTCTTCTA
>MDSZ01017288.1_pt1 | contig 14647 bp, 18 predicted proteins | sample 811201 | NCBI WGS metagenome assembly MDSZ01 (sample SAMN05326647, study PRJNA326480) | marine metagenome | isolation source: seawater | place: Indian Ocean: North | collected 2010
ATATGGGGATTATCAAGCTATAGATGTTATTGAAGATTGGAAGTTAAATTATCATTTAGGTAATGCATTAAAATACATATGCAGAGCAGGAAGAAAAGATCCCTCTAAAAAGGCAGAGGATTTGGAGAAGGCTATATGGTATCTAGAAAGAGAAATACAGACTGGTTGTTTATCCTCCGAGTAATTGGAGTTCTTATGTATATTGCTATTCAAGCTGTATTCATAGGGTTAGGTATATATATGATTAAATCAGCTCTAGGGATTGATCTTATTAAGGATTGGTCCTTATTTCATTAACTAAAGGAGAGTTAGCATGGCAAAGTACAGTAAATCAGACAAAAAATGGTGTAAAAAATTAACAGACATGGGATTTAATGTTAGGTATGGATGCAATAATTCGGGAGAACCTGATTTAATTATCCTTTTGGATTCAGGTGAAAAGATAGGGGTTGAGATTAAAAAATCATATAAAGCACAATTTAGCCAAGGGTATTTATATAGATGTTCAGAAGGACTTCTTACTGTAGGAAAAAATACTAAAGGTGTAGCGAATAAAACTTTTATCCAACACATTTTAGATAATAATAAAGATGCGATTACAGAAACTGAAAAACTTCTATTTACTTGTACTCAAGACCCTCACACAAAAGCTTGGATTACTCCCAAAGGCACTAAAGAACTTAACCACGTGTCCTGTACTTCAGACATATTAGCGGACTTTTATCGGCAAAATGGAAATAATTTTATTATTTTTGATGAAGATAATTTAATATTTACCTTAGACGGTATATTTGATTATGTATTTGTAAACAAAGGAGTTAAAGTACATCCCTTTCCTTCAGACATAGAAGTAAAAGTTAGGATACGTTCTAAACCTAGTTTAGGTGCGGATAGTTACCATAATATAGCTATCACCACTCTATTGAAAAATTGTAAAGATACTAGAGATAAAATAGCTATTTACCAAACTTAGATAAAGTAATCAGTTTCTCACACCCCCTGGATGTGCCATAAACCGATAAAAATATTTTAGCTATTTCATAAAACTCTTTATCAGGCGAACATAATCCAAAAGAAGCTCCTAATAGGATTATTACCATAACAGTTGAACAAATTGGTCGCCATAATCGTGTAAAAGCGGATTTCGAATTTACTTCACTTTGAATAATAGTTGCCCTAGCTTCTATAGCTTTTTGTTCAAGAGATAGTAACTCTTTTTGTGCGCCTGCCTGAATTTTAGCTAATTCATTTCTTAGTTCCTGCTTTTCGGATGTACTAGTATGTAAATTATCGACCAAATCTGCCGCAGGCTTAAATAGATTGGAAACAATACTAAAAATACTCATCTCTACTTTTTACTTTTCTTTAAGATCTTTCCTAATATTTTACTTTTATACTTAGAATGGTCCTTAGAATCCTTAGTAGTGGTAGGGGCACTATACTTTTTTTTGCGCCTGTCTTTTATAAATTTCAATAAACTCATCCTCTTACTCCTAAATTTATTTTTGAAAATGATCTAAACATTTTTCTCATTTTGGCATTTCTACGTTTAATTTGAGATATTCCTTTAGAATTCTCATCTTTAGCTTTTTTTAAAGACACTTTATGAGCTGCTTTTAATAACTCTTTTGAATCTCCCTCGTCCATTGCTTTAATTTCTTCTTTAATTTCTTCCATTACTTCTCCAATACTTTGTGCATTTTTTCTTGTATAGGTCTAAATAACATTCCTAATCCTAGGAAATAAGCCATATGTAGTTGAGGTATTATAAATTGTGTACCTATTCCACATAAAACAAACACTATTACAAGAGTAGTAAAGTTTGCTAATAAACATGTTTTAATGTACTTCCATTCTTCTTTAGTTGGTTCCATTTACGCTCCCAGTTTTGATTTAACCATTAAATATACCATTCCGGCAATAAAACTAAATATAAATAATATATGTTTATAATTCTTCTTAAACCACGTCCAAGCATACAAGGGTTGTAATACCTCATTATGATGGTCTATACGAGCTTCTAAAGCATCCGTTCTTCTTATATGATACTTAAGGTCCCCTTCCATACGAATCTGGGATTCCCTTATATCTCGAATGTCTTTTTTAAACTCGTCCATTAGTACTCCGGATTTCTAACCTTATCTTTAGCTTTTTCGTATATAAATTGTTTAGCATTTCCTTGACCACTTTTACCAGTCAACATTTCTTCAGGAATATTCCCACTTGCGGTAAAATCAGTACTTAATTGTTTTTTCTTTCTTATATCTCTAATACTTTTTATCCATTGCTGTACTCTTTGCTGTTCAGATTCGGTGACAGCTTTACCGTCCCAACCCATACCCGGCTGTATAGTTCCTGATTTAGAGGTTTCAGCTAATGCTGCCATTATCCCTCTAATACCTTCTTTATCATTATTTTCTATAGCATCTCTTAGTTTTTCCGCTATTTCCGGTGACTGTTTCCCTATTCTAGTTAAAACAACATCTTTTCTTCTTAAAACTTCTGAAGTTGTTCTAGCTAAAGGTTCCTCTCTCAAATCTACTTCTGCCCCTGCATGTGCTAATGCCTCTTCAAAAGCATCGGAAGAAATTGCAGAAGCACTAATTAGCTCTTGCGCCACTTTTTCGTATGCTTGAGGATTTACGCTAAAAGCTTTAGAGAGTTTAAGTAATCCTCGACTAACTGGGGCAGCTACTCTAGGGTGAGTTGCCATTTTTTCTATAGCAAGTCCCGCTACCGCCGCTGTTAAGTAACTTGTACCTGTAGCTCTAGAGATCATGAAGGCAGATAAACTATTTCTAGTTAAATAACTTTTAAAAAAGTTTATTAAACTATTATCTCCTTGAGACATCTTAGCATTAACTACTTTATGAGCATCGGCTAAATCCCCTGATTTTGTCCAAGCTGTAAAAAATTTATTCTTCATAGAGGGAGTTAACTCTGTACTAGTTTTTACGGTGTCTTTTATATAATTATTTAAATCTTTAGCTACATCTCGTTTTAACTGAGAAACTAAAGTAGAGCCGTCCTCTAATTCATATATATCTTTCTTTAAAAATTGAATATCTTGTAATTTTCTATTAACAGGCATGTCAATAAAAGCGCCTGTTTCTTTAACGTTCTTAGAAGGGACCGCCGTATATAATTCTCCTTTTATCCAGCCATCTACTTCTTTTATACTTTTTTTCATGTCACTTAGACGTGCTTTACTCATTTGAGGATCTAAAACATTATTTCGTATTCGTCTGTATAAACTAAATCCATCTGCTTCAGGTAATTGTTTAAGACTTCCTAAAACATCTTCCATAGATTCATTAGCTACTTTTTGCTCAAATTTAAATAAATCTAATAACTCTTGAGGAGTTCTATTTCCTTGAATGATATATTCATCTGCCCCTTTAGAACTTTTAGTAGTATAAGAGGTCATTCTGTCTGCCCATTCATTTACAGTCTTACCAAATTTTCGCGCATTGTTTTCTACTGATTGACGTATTCTACCTGTATGGGCTCCTAAGTAATTTAAAAATGATTCTTTACCAAAATAGTTTGTTACAGCTTTACCGCCTTTCGCAATACCGTGACCTAACCCTCCCCCTATTAAGGTACCTCCTACATCCCATGCAGATCCTGTAGCACTATTTTCTAAATGTTGTTGTAGAGTCTCACCTTCACCCCTACCTAACCCGTGCGCAGCCCCTTGGATAGCACTAATCCCTAAAGTTTTAACCCCTTGTCTTAAACCTGCCCCTATTAAAGCAGATCCCCCACCTGTAGCCCAGGCACTAATAACTGATCCTGCAATATCTCCTGTATTATATACAATCTTATTTCTCTCTTCTAAAGTTTTAAATATCTTTCTATATTGCTCTGCATTTTTTGAGTATGTTTCTCCCGTAGTAGCTAAAGTATCTGGTATGCCTTGTAACCCTTTAGATTTAACTTCATTATATGCTGTACCTATCAAATCGTTAACCGTCTTTTGAGCAGACATCATTTCATCTGCAAAACCAAAAGTAGCTCCTTGAACTGCCCCGGCAACTCCGGCTGCAGCTTTTTCTAAACCACTAGGAGTTTCTTTTTCAAGCCCTTCTTCCTCTAAAGCTTCTAACTCGGCTAATTCTTTTAATTCTTCAGGAGTTAACTCACTCATAATTATTTCCTTTTAGTTACTTTATGTTTAGCTCGCAACCTTTTTAATCGTTGACGAGGAGTTTCATTAACTACCGCGTCTACATCAATGCTATCTGCTTTAGTAAAAAAGTCTTTAACTTGCTTACCTTGAGGAAGTCTTCCTCCAAATCTAGCTTTAATACGTTGATTTCTAGCTTCAATCATTCTTACTAATCTCTGTAACCCTTTAATTCTTACTTTATTAGTGGCTTCTCCTAATTTTATATCAGGTAAAGCGTGTTTCAATCTCTCTCTTTCCTGGTCACTAACCTGTGCCCCAGATATTTGTTTTATATACTGAGCGCCGAAATCTGTGAGAGCTTGTTTAAAGTTTGTATAATCTGGATCAGCTCCTCCTGGCATATATTCTTTAGTAGACTCTCTTAGATTATCCCACCAACCTGTCACGTCTTTATTTTTTGATAAAATAGCGTCCATAATTTCTAATTGGTATTTTCCTTGCTCATGGGCAGTTTGACGTATTTCTTCTTTTGCCTCGGACTCTTGTAATCTTTGTCCTGTTCTAATTCCAAACCTTTCTCTTAATCCCATATACTCTTTTTCTTTTTGTTTTAAACGTTTAGTTTGCATAGCTAAACTAGCTTTTTGGTAAGGAGTTAGAGGCTCATTTGCTTGCATAGCTAGTTTTTCTTCTCTTTCTTGTCGCCTTCTTAAAGGTTTCATTAATTTAGAAGCTTCATCTGGTCCGTATCGCCATCCTCCGATAGTTCCGGCAATTAGTTCTGGAGTAAAATAAGATAATCCTTCCATAAAGTTTTCCATTGGAGTTAGTGGTTCTCCAGTACTCTTTTTCTTATCTATATCTAACCAGGACTGTTTGTTTTTAACAGATTCTCCACTACCCGGCATTAATGTATCAGCGTGTTGAGCTAATTTCTGTCTAGTAGTATTGCTTTGAGAAATTGTTTTAGAGTTATTTTCAACCCTTTCTCTTTTCTGTCTTTCATTTAATTCCCAAATTTCTTCTGGTGTAAGTTCTTTACTCATAATTATCTCTCTATTGTTTCCCCTAAATCACTAACTAATTGTGGCATATGATCTTGAAGAGCTTGTTTTCTTCTTAGTCTATTTAATTCTTCTCTTTCATTTCCATACCTATTTAAAGCTTTAGCTATATCTTCCATTCTTTTATGGACTCCACTTCCAGTTCTTAAAGATTCTCTATACTCTCTATTATCTAAAAATCTCTTTGAAGCTTGTTTAAATTTTCCTTCTCTAATTAAATCATCAAAAGTATAGCCGTCTTTAAATTCCCCTCTATACTTTCCTTGCATTAATTCTATTTTTAAATAATCGGGATAACTATCAAAATCAGGTAAAAATTTTTCTTTTAATTCTTTTTCATCTTTTTTAGAGTGTTCTGCAAATATTTTTTCAGCGTCTTCTTTAGAGATAGTATTAAAATTTATAGGTTTACCTAATTTTTTACTCCAAACAGCATTCCATTTATCTATATCTTTTTGTCGCTTTTCAGGACTCTTTTCTTTACTTACTAAAGAGCCTATTCCTGTAGTGAGAAATCCTTTATCATCATAATAACCTCCATACTCACTGGTATTTTCATTGTACACTGGAATGGATTTGTTTTTTCTAGCATACCCTTCAAGAAAAGCAAGTCTATCTGCTAATTTTTTTCTATAAGTATCACTCATAACTACTCCTGAATATAGACTTAAAATAATTAACCATTTCCACATTAAAACATCCCTAAAAAGCCCCCAGAAGCATGATCTTCTGCCTCTTGTAAAGCTTTTTCAAATATCATTTTCGATTCTAATTGTCTGTTTAAATTTCTTGTATTACTTTCTCTTTGAGCTTCACTAGTTCCATATGTAAACATAGAACCTAACTTATCTTTAGCTTGACGTATATCAAACATTCTCTGAGCAGTATATGTTTCTTGATAATCATCTAACCCTCTTTCCTTAGCTTGCTCGTTAGCTAAGAACATTTCTTGCTCACGCTGTGCTAAACCTTCTAAAGATTTTAATCGAGTACTAGCCAATATGTTACCTACAGCAGCCCCAGATCTACTTCCTAACGCAGCTCCCGTGGAAAGCCCCATTTGTGCTATTGCTTGCCCCATTGAACTTTGATCTAAATTTCTTTGAGCTTGAATATTCTTCGCCCCCATTCCCTCATCTGCTTGAGCTTTTCTTCTTTTTAATATATCTTGCATTGTCTTATCATCTTTCATCGTAGCATAGGCAGCCTTTCCTTCCTCTGTATCTAAAACATTAGATTTATACCAATCCATACCACCTTTAGTAGCAGACCTATCTAAATCTCTTTCTGCTCCCGCATCTACCTTTAATTTATCCATTGCCCGCTGCATTCCTTGGGTGCGCATTCCTTGAGCTTTTTTCTTTCGTCTACCCGACATAAATCCAGAAAGACCTCCAACCGCAGCGCCCACAATTGCTCCAGTTGCAGTACCTACTCCAGGTACTATTGATCCTATAGTGGCTCCTGTTGAGGCGCCCGATAATGCGCCGGAAGCTAATTCTGATGACATATTACACTCCTATTTAAAAAACAATACCGTAAACTCAATATCGTTACTCCCATGATTTTCTAAAAACAATCTATCCCTTGTCCAAGTGGTTTCCGCATTATCAGACCTAGTGATTTGCCCACTCTTATTTTGACTAGTTATTATATATTGACTTGGTATAAAAGTCAACTTATTCTCAATACCTAAAGTAGCTCCAGCTCTAATCGTAGCTGTAGCTTTAAAACACTGAATATTTTCTTCAAAATCTAATCTTTTTAGACCTGCGGACAATTTTTTAATTAAGTCCTTTAAATCTCTAGAAGTTTCTAAAGAAAACCTCATTCTTTAATCTCCTTTTTATAAGACCCTGCTATCTCCACCTCGTATCCACTTAATAATACATTTTCATTTAAAGTAGAATTTTTAAAAGAAACAGCTAAAGACTTACTTTTACCTGAAGGAAGTTTAGTTTTTAAAGAGTCTAAAATTTGACTTCCCCAACTACTTACACTCCATCCGGCTGCTCCCCAACCTCCGGAAGAAGCTCCTCCAAAATCTAAAGAAATACTTCCTGTATCTTGATCTATATAATTTTTTTGAATATTAGTACTTAGCACAAATTGAGGAGATTCAAAAGAAGAGTCTGCATCAAAAGCGTAAGCTTTTAATCTTAAAAACTTTTTAGGTATGGTAGGTTCACCTAATGCTTCCCATGAAGTTTTATATACAAAAGATATAGGGTTTATACCGTCTGCGTAATCGTAAGTATTTCCATTATCTTGCATTTTATATAGATAAGAAATAAAGTCTCCACTATCATTTAATGAACGAGAACTAAAATAAATATTATCATTAGCCTCCGTTATTCCTCCAGAAAAATCTAAATCAGTCCATTCTAACCATGCTTGTCTAGAATAATCATAAACAAATATTTTACTTGAATTAGTTGTAGTTAAATATTTAATTTCAGGATCTTGTCCAAAAGTCTCGGCACCATCATCTAAAGTTTCTACAGGTAATAAAAATATTATACTATTTTCTTTAACCCAGTTATAAGATATAGCTTTTTTTCTGTTAAATGTAGTAATAGCTTCTTTAAATTCAGGTTGTATAGGTAAACTAACTTCTCTAGGAAAAGCTTCACTATTATTAATAGAATAGATACCGTTTTTAGATAAGAAAAATAAATTACTACCTAGTTCTTGAACAGTAGCATGTGCTTCGCATCCAATTCCACCTTCTGCCGTTAATAAATCAATTTGGTAAGAAAGCCCTGACATCTCTGTTATAGATCCTGTTAAAGTATGTATACTATTTTTATGAAAAACATATAAAGTATCTTTTAAAGGAGCTATAGCAGTAATTTTATCTCCAAACTTACTATCAATAATTTCTTGGTTATTATCATTCGGAAAATATTCTGATCCTATTTCAAAAGTGTCTCCATTAAAAGGTAAAGAGTATGCAATGTTATTAACATTATCTCTTTGACTAGCAATCACTAAACAATCTTGAAAAATTGTTAAATATTTACCTTTGGGCGGAGGATCTTGTCTTTTAGCATGAGTTTTATAAAGTAGGTACTCATTAGTAGTAAAAGAAGTTTGGATACTTGCTCCAACTCCACCATCTTCTAAAAAATCAACATATGTATCATTTGGAGTATCTTTATTATTATAAATAATTCCATTATCTATTCCAGTAGCAGTAGGGTTTCCTCTAGGATAACTATTGGAATATGACGACGTGGTAACAGAGGTTGTTTGATAAGGAGTCTCCCAAGAATTTACTAAATAATAGATAGCCCCAGGCTCTGTTGCTTTAGTTTCGGTTCCTTTTGTCCTATATATTTTAATTTTAATTCTATCTGCGGTGTCTATATTAAATCCGCAACCAGCTTGAAGATTTTCGTATTGAACTCCTACGGCATCGTGATTTGTAGTAGGTCTAACAGAGGCTACTGGAGAAGGTTCACTACTTATTATATTTCCTAAAGCATCTACATATTCATAAGTATACTTATAAAAGTAATATTGATCATTCTGATTATTAGTATCTAACCCTACTGTACCTGTCGTAGAAACTAATGTTAAGGTAGGCGCAGTAAGAGGGGCAGGCAAACCTGCTCTATATACTTTTTCACCATCATATTTCATTACGTCATTAAAACCGTTACTAATGTAGAGAACGTTATTTAATTGAGCAAAAGAAGCATTTTCTAATTCTGTAGAAGATGTTTGACTATTTGAATCCCTTCCATAAATTGTAAAAGGAAGCCCTGTCTGATAACCTGCGTCTCCGATTGGAATCTCTTCTAAGTAGTTTACATTTAATTCTAAAGGAGACTCATATTTTACTTCAGCATTAGCAACAGTATCTAAAAAAGCTGCTTTAACTTCATTAGTAGAAGAATTACTACCGCTAGCACTAATCTGCGCACTAATTGTATTCCATACACCTGGATAACCACTATCAACTCCGTCAAACTCACAAGCAACTTTATTATCAGTAGTGTAGTCTGTAATAGTAGTTTCAGTTGAACTAGATCCTGTTTGAAATAAAATTTCTATATCTTTTACCTGCAACCACCTTGCTGTAGTTGTAGCATATGTTCCATTTTTATAGAATTCTAAATGAAAATTAGAATTACTCCAACTACCATCATTAGTAATTGAAAATGTAATTTCTGTCCAAGTATTTCCTACAGGAGCAATATTAGTAAAAGTTTGAGAACTACTTCCTTTAACAACTTTAACGCCAATTTCGCCTTCGGTCATGTATGTAGAAGTTGTAGATCTATATTTAAATTTAAGAGTAAAATTTCCAGTTCCGGGAATGCCAGAAGGAGCTGTAAAAGTTGGTGAAATACATGCATTGAACCCATAATTCTCATCATTATCTTTTGAAAATGTAGGCATTATATAATCCCCACTAGGGTACAAAGAAAATGTACTCCCAAAAAAACCAGTGACGTTATCTCGCCAATGTTCCCCAGAGGCATAGGAACCACTATTAGATCCCGCTGTCCAGGTACCTCCTCCAGGATTACCTGTTGTCCAAGAACTAGTACTGGAATCATATGCAGGTTGAGCAGAAGCTCCTCCAGAGCTTGTTAAATGCCCTTCTACCCAACTAGAGGTATAAGATCCTGACCCAGCTAAACAAGTTCCTTTAGCTACTCCAGTTCCAGCATTACTTCCTCCAGTACACTCTGCTTCATGGTCGCACATTATTTGAGTTATAGGGAAATCAACTTCGCCCGCAGTATATGTAGTGGCGCTATCCGTACCTGAATTCATCATATTCATACCGTAATCAAACTCTGCCCAATTAAATGTACAGGTACCTTCCGCTGGAGGTGGTGTATATGTAGCTATTGGATTTGAAAAAGAACTTTCTTGCCATTTTATCTCAGGTACGGTAGTAGTTACAGTAACTGAACACGACCCCGCTGCAATCAAACTAGCATTAACATATTCTACTAAATCATCTAAATTTCCAGCACCTGCCCCAATAGTAGGAGAGCTAGAATCTAACCCTGATCCTAAACTATACTCTAATATAGTCTCATCTTCCCAAGTCATTTTAAAAATAAATCCTCCGGTAGACTGGTCTGGATAAATAGATACAAAATAAGTATTTGTAGAATTATCTATTGTTTTCCCTGAAACACTATCAGTTAAAGTGTCAGAATTAACTGTAAGAGTTAAAGTACCTGTAGAAAGTTTATATAATTTATTATCTTGACCTACTAATATAACTTCATCTGTTACAGCACCAGTTACTGGATGTACTTTTTTATAAGTCGTAGCACCGAAACCTCCCTTGTTCCCTCCTCCTGAAACATGAGATCCTTTTCTTTTACTAATAGCCCCACTTTTTCTATACCTAACATTTTTAGCTTCAACAGCATATTCTGAAGATCTAGTAAGATGAGAACTTCTTTTATCTAATCCTTTAAAATTACTGAATATCTTACTAAGTACGTGTTTAACTGGCATTTTAACTTAAACTCCAATCGTCCCAACTATTTAATTGGGGAATAAATTGTACGTCGTCACTAATTAAAGCATAACTATTTATTATTTCTTGAGCTAAAGCTGCTAATTCTACTTGAGCTTCTGCAGAATCAACTGAACTATCTCTTTTTAATATTTTCCAAGAACAGTAAGCTATCAAGTACCTTTCTACACTACGAGGTAATTCACTATGACTGCTACTATCCCTCCCTCCTATTAGATAAGCTCCTTCAGGAATTGATGTCGCTGTCTCTCCTGCATTTGTATCAATTGTGTGAGGTTCGCATACTATATATGTATTTTGAACACCAGATGTTTCCCAAGTTCCTCCAGCATTCTCACAATTGGACTTAGTAGTTCTAGTTTCAAAATTTAACAGACAAGCTCCTTCTGAAGCAACTTTAATATTTTTAACTATAGATTTACCTTCAGCATCTACAACACTAATATAATCATGTTCTCTTAAAGAATCTATTTCCGTAGTAAATGCCGCATAATCTAAATGAATTTTCCACCTTTGAGAAGTAGATATAGAGTTAGTAACTTCAGTACCGTCTGCATCTTTATAATGTACTTGAGCCCTACGTAAGTCTAATTCTTTTACTTTTTTAACATAAGTTATTCTCAATTTTCCACTTCCAGTAGGTTGTGGAGATAATAAAACTTTTCCCGCCATTCGTATATAATGAGAAGGTGACCCAGTAATGCCTGAATTACGTCTTTTTAAAGTAGTTTGTTCTAAGGTGTAATAGTCATCATTATTTCCAGTAGAAGAATATTCTACATTATGTACTTTATTATTTAAAAACGTGTCTGTAGGAAGGTCATAAGATTCTGTTCCTGAAGTAATATCTATTATATGTTCATCTAAAAATACTCTAGGATGTTGAGCTGCAATTAGTCCTTGCAACCTATGTTGAGCATCATTAATATATTGAACAAATTCAGAATCCTGTATACCAACAAAATCAGAAACGTCTTCATTTTCTGTCTGTTTCCTAACTTGCTCTATTATTCTTTTTAAATATCTCATCTAAAAAATCCTTGCATAGCTGAGCTTAAGCTCCCTAAAGATTCGCCTCTAGCTCTTGCAGACTCTTCGCTCATCCTCAGAGTATCCGCTACTATTGACCTAGATTCTGCTTCTCTGTTTTCAATTTCTAAAGCCTTTGCTTTTTGCGCCGCTGTCCAGCCTGCCATAAACTTTTTAATACCTGCCTGTAATTTACCTCCGTCAAAAGAAGATTTATCACTAGCAGTAGCTGTATTAGATTTTTCTATAGCTTTTTTAGCCGCTAATTTTTGAAGCATATCTTCCTGTCGAGCATCCCCTAATCTAGTTCCAGGGGCTGCTTTAGTATCAAGGTCGCCTCCTCCAATGCCTGCACTCAGTTGTTGTGTCATATTTCCTCCTATTTATATCTTATATAATATGCAATTGCCGTGTTTGCGGGTCTTGTTTCACTATCACCTGATAATGATGTACTGATACCGTGGCTGTGTTGCGGGTCGTTTACAGTGATAGTTGCAGTACTTTGAGAAGTAACTCTTGTATTAGAAGAAGTCTCCGCCGCCCCGTTACCTGTTTTCTGGGCAGCATTAGTTGAAGCAGTTATTCCTGTACTAGCAGGATCACTACTAGAACTAGCTGATAAACCGTTTACAGCAGTAGCGTCTGATTCCGTACTTCCTGGATCTCTACTTCCACTTGCCCCTCTAAAAAATACATTTTGATAGTCAGGTAAATTGAAATTATCTCCAGACCCTCCATATGTATATCCAATTGCGTCAAATAATTTACCGTATGTATTTTTACTTACTGACTGCCCTTGACAATATAAAGCATTTTTAGGAGCAGTGCTACCGTATGCCCACATTATAATTTCACCCGCTCTATTATCTGGTTTCCATTTAGAGGTAGCTCCATCGTATACCATTAAATCGCCGTCGGTAACTCCACTAGTATCTATATCATTTAAACTACTAGATACTCTATCGATAGGTTTAAATTTTTTCTGTCCTGCAGTATTATCCCAATATAATAATTGATCTTGACCTATATCTGTACCTGCTCCTGTATCTACTGTAAATTGAGTATCTGAACACCCTTGTACAGAAGTTGTAGCTGAAGCAGTTTCCCAAGTACCTTCTGTCCAAGTTCCTCCGTTAGCTTCACAAGTAGCCTCATCTCCATATTGGGTTAAAGAGCAGGCTTGTCCTGTTTTAGTAAAAATATTTAAAACACCATTACCATCTACATATATATCTCCGACTGCAGGGTTTGCTGGAGCTGTAGTAGGTACAAATCTTACAGGCTTTTCCATATGGATTTTATTTTTGCCGTCAATAAAAGTATCTTCACTATCTTTTCCAATTTTAGAAAGTTTAGTTCCTTTGCCATTAACTCCCGAATGATCATGATCAGCAATCTTTTGAAAAGTATCTGATTTCATGGTATCACCCCAATTGGTTGCACCTTTAACTGGGACTTTAATTTTTAATTTTTCATCATCACCTAATGTTGTAAAGTCTGACATAATTTTCCTCTTAATTTAATTTATAATATACTCTTACCCATTCTGGTTCTGTACTACTTGCAGTCTCTAATTGATAATCTAAGTAAGGAAGAATTCTATCGGTATCATTAATATATATTCCTCCATATTGTTTTCCTGCTGTAGTTGTAATATCGTTTTCAATATTTAAATCAAAATCCGAACCTGCGGACCATTCTACACCATTTTCGTCTACGCCTCCTGGAAAAGGACAATGTCTAACATCTATTCTGCAACTATCTTTACTAGCATTGTTTTTAACAACTACTATAAGGTCTGAAGCATTTGGAGGTAAAGGTTCTGTTGCAATAGAATCTTTATTTATAGTAATATATCCATTTGAAGCTATTCCTGTCATTTTTTTACTCCTATTATGTAAGCTAAAATATATTCTGACAAAATCGGGTTCGTCACCTACACCATCTAAATCTCGCCAAGCAAAATATTGCAATAACCCGTGAGTAATTCCGTATTGAACAAATCTATACCAATTTGTATTACCGTCAAATTCATGAGTCCAAGCTATAGGCGCATCCGCTAAAGGTATTGAATTATCAAAAGATTGACAATACTCTACTTTCATATTTTGATTAGCAGATGAGGGAAAGCCCTCCCGCTCTCTTCTAGCAACAATTCTAAATCCTGTAGCTCCTGGGGGCATTGTTACCCAAGTGTCTTTAGGTACGTCTATATATTGGTCTAAAATCATACCTACTCCTTAAAAAGTTGTCCAATGTACTGTTACTTTACAAGATCCGCCCGATGCTGCCCCGTCATGCAAAACTACTCTAATGTATTGCATCATTGGCGCACTTACTACCTTACAATTACAAGTTCCTGCAGCAACTGAACAACTTATATCTGTACAAGGATCTTGGGCACCATCCACACAATCGCACCAATTTATACCATCAGGACTCATTTCTATACTCATTTTACAATCACATACTGAGCAAATTGCGCAAAATGCGAAATCTTTTGCCTGTGAAGGCATTATAAAAACTTTACTATAATTTTTTTCTCCAGAATCAATTGTAGGACATTTTCCAATATCATCATCGGAACCGCCTCCAAAAGCTGTGTTATCAAATTTAAATACATGGTGAAATGCTGATGCCATTATTTCTTTCTCCTTCTAAACCAAAGTTGTGCCCTACATTTGTCTTCGCCTAAATCGCAACTCCCATTTCCACTCCATTTTACTCTCATATGAGGTAATTTCGGTGCTAAAACGCCTTGTTGTTGACATTTGTTTGCAGTACATCCACTTATCTTAATTGCATTAGTGTTTAATCCCCCTAATGTGGTAGAGGATAATTTTTCTTGATACATTTTATATGTACCGCTTGTGTCATAAGTTAAATCTTTTGCATATGTTGTAGATCCTG
>MDSZ01048693.1_pt1 | contig 14647 bp, 12 predicted proteins | sample 811201 | NCBI WGS metagenome assembly MDSZ01 (sample SAMN05326647, study PRJNA326480) | marine metagenome | isolation source: seawater | place: Indian Ocean: North | collected 2010
AAAGTGGGGAATAACAATAAAGTCTAATGAAGAATGGAGAAATGGTAAATATATATATTGGGAAACTTGTGATTTTTTCGGAGGACAAAAGATATATAATAAATTAAAACCTTTAGTTAATAATGCGAAAGTAGTAGTTGTAATTAAAAGAATAGCTTTTAAGGATGGAAAAGTGCTAAAATTCTAATCCTCTCATCTTGACTTTTTATACTTTAGCATTATGAAAAAACTACTACTTATATTACTTTGTTTGCCTATGATTGGACTTTCCTCATTTCCAAATAAGAAATACAACAATTCTGATTGCGATGTAATTATATTTCAAAATGGCGAAGAGGTTATGGGAAAAGTATTGGAAATTACCCCTGATTTAGTTAAATACAAAGATTGTCAAAATATAGAAGGTCCAATTATTTCCATAAATATAAAAGATATCTTTATGATTAAGTATTCAAACGGAAAGAAACTATTATTAAAAGATTTGAAGCTTATTCAAAATAAGAAATTTGAAGACTTTAAAGAGGTTTTTAGTATTCTAGTATTTGTTGTCGTAGCAATAGTATTTACTTTATTAGTTGCAATATTTCAATATCAATAAAATGTGACTCTGGAGGGATTCGAACCCCCAACCTCTTGATCCGTAGTCAAGTGCTCTATCCAGTTAAGCTACAGAGCCAAAAAAAATTATACAAATATATGTCTTCAGAATTTTTTTAAGTAAAAAGTCAATATAAAATTATACAACTTCTACATTTAAACCATATATAGATAAGTCTTGTCTAAACATCTCTAGATCTTCTTCAGGACCTATCTTGATTACACATTTTCCAGTATAATGAGTAAGTAGAGCGCATTGTTCAGCTTGCAAAGAATCATGATCGCAAATAGCCTCTAAACAATCAATGACATAATCGAAAGTATTATAATCATCATCAACTAGTATAAGGGTTCTTAATTTAACTTTACTTTTTGGTGCTCTCTTAGAAGAATCTGAAGTTTTTGACATCTTTATGATTTTTTACCAAATTTAATCTTAGTTTCTTCACCGCAAAATAATCTTTCAATATTTTTTTGATGAGTTATTAACGAAACAATGGGAATGAAACAAGAAAAAAGAATTAAAGATGAATTATTGTCCTGAAAAAAGAAAATAATAAGAAGAGGAAATACAAAAGCAGCTATTAGCGAAGCTAAAGAAACATATCGAAATATAACTACTACTAAAATAAAAACTGAAAAAGATATAAGTGCGGCAAAAGGATGTATGGCTAGTAATAATCCTAACATAGTGGCTATTCCCTTTCCGCCTCTGAAAGCAGTAAAGATTGGAAAAAGATGTCCTATTACAGCAGCAGCCCCCATAGCTAATTGCAATTCAAAGAAATTTTCAGAAGAAAAAATCTCTTTGTTTAAAAAGAATGATGCGTATTTTACTGATATCCATCCTTTAAAAACATCTATAAGAAAAACTGGGACTCCAGCTTTATACCCTAAAACTCTAAAAGTATTTGTCGCACCAGAATTTCCGCTACCATATTCTCTAACATCAATTTTATAGAATGACTTTCCAATCCAAATCGCAGAAGGAAAAGATCCAGTGATGTATGATAAAAAAACAAGAAATATTATTTCATAACTTACAGTCATGTAAAGTATGTTATTTAAACTCTTTTTCTATTCTATTGTAAAAATTCTCTACTGCTCTTTCTTTTGCCATCTGATACCTGTAAGGTTTCTTTCCTCTTTCCTGTGGAGCTTTTCTTTTACCATCTTTAACTTCGCTAAGAGCAGTCATAAATTCCTCATTTGTAGAATATGCTTGCATAACTCCGTTTTTATAATGGAAATAATATATTTCTCCAAACTCGGTTTGAAGATAAATAGTTAGCAAGTCACTGTTGCGTCCGTTTTCTAACAAAATCACTCCTTCTAAAATTCCATTAATCTGATTCTTAGAAATATTACCTAATCCTATTGGTCCCTTTGCGATATATGCGTTATGACCTTTGTCCCATGTGAATTTAACATCAGTAAAAGCTAAAGTGTAATTCATTTCTTTTGGAAATTTAGAAAATTGGTCTTTCATTTCTAAATCAACTACTAATCTATCTACATTCTTTCCCTTCACTACTCTTGATAGATTGCTAACATATTTTGCATCATAATCATAAAATTCTTCTCCTGGTGAAGAGTAAATATCATCATACATCTTCTCTAAAACCTTCTCTGAAAAATAGAAATCAAGTAATAAGAATCCTTCTATTGTTAAGTTCTTATCTTTTAAATTATGATTTATATCTCCAAAGGTATTGACTGTTATGCGTCCTAAATCAAGACCTAGATCTATTTTTCCTTCTGCAGTAGTAATACAAGATTCATCAAAAAGTTTAAAATAATTACTAAGTGAGTCTGGCCCTCCAACTAGATAAGAAGAATCATTTTGATTATATCTTAAGCTATAATTTGCATCTAAAATGGTATGGTCAATCTCCCTATCTTTAGTATTAAAAAAAGATGAGTATAGATCTAATGAATCTAGGCTTAATGAAATGCCAGTATGTATACGGTTCTTTTGATCATTATATATTTTTTTACTCAAATTAAAAACAATATTATCTGGATTAATTAAGGATTTAAAACTAATCCATTCTTTTTCTATTAAGTTACATTTATGATTAATCCTGAAATATCCATTAAAGGTTAAATCCTTTTTATTAGCAATTAATTCTATTTTTCCCTTAAAATCATATCTATTGTTTATTTTAAAATTAACACTATCTAGCACTGTTGCATTGGCAACTGTAATTGTATCTTTATTAACTTTAATTTCATTAAAGAATATCTCTTGCTCTATACCATCAGAGTTTATATAGATGTATTTTCCGTTTGCCAGGTATTGATTAGCTCCTTCAATTTCAACCTGTGCACCTATAAACTTATGATGTTCTGTTAGGTTATCAGCAATAATCTTTGCAGGTTTAATTTTATTCATTTTAGCATTTCTACCAATAACAATATTCCCAGAATCAGGGTATATTATTGCATCTGCAACATCAATATACTCAACACCACTACAATAGACTATATTATCGCTAAGATTATAGCTAGCTGATTGAGTTATGAAATTTAATGAATCTTGCTTAGGATGTAATGAAACAAACTTCGTTCCTAATAATGCTGATTCATCTTGTGCTCCAAGAGTGATTTGCTGATTATCCATCTCCCATGTTAATTGATCAATGTAACACCTATATTTATTAGCAGAAAGATCTATAAATGAATTTGAACCATTTGAATTAAAAATACCAATACGATCTTTTAAATCTACATAAGACCTTAAGTTATTTGCATTTATGGCAATTGTTCCCTGATCTTCAAATACCTTAAGATTTGCGGTATCAGCATTAAACCATGAAGCGTTGTAAGTGAAGAGTGAGGAGCTTAACTCTGCCTTATCTAGTTTCATTAAACCAGAGCCTTCAAGTCCTATCGGTTGCATTAATAAGTTTCCAGAGAAAATGGCCTGATTATTATACAAGTTAAAAGCAGAGTCAATTTGATTTGCATATAACTTATCCATATATGGTTCGAAATGCACATATGTAGTTTTATTCCTAACTGCTGGAAACTCTATTCCTTCTTGGACCTCCTTTATAACAAAACTATTTGTTTTCATATTTAATGAATCGGGAAAGAAAACTATATCATCTGAAGTAGAAGATGAGTTAAGATAATTAAATTTCCCTGAACCAAGTAACCCTCTATGGCTTAAGTGAATATTATAAAAATACTTTGCCTTACCAGTGTATATATCAAATCCTTCGCCAGGTGTAGCTCTATTAAATCCTAACGAGTAATCATCCTGCAATCTCAAAGTATCATTAAATATTGGAAATATTCCTCCAGATTGAAATGTTCCTGGAAATGCAAGTCCTTCCCCAGTATAATTATCTAAACTATCTATCTGAAATGTGTCTAAAAGAAAAGAAAAATTATCTCTTTTATAAACTCCTTTATAAATACTAGGATGGTCATAATACACAAAAGACTTATCAAAGCTTCTAAAAATCGGAAACTCAGGAAAACTATCAGTTCTTAATCCAGATTTATTAGATGGGTGGTCAATCCTCAACTCTCCTGTAACAGCCTCAATAACAGTTTTAGCTTTTGTTAGTATATCATTACCATACATGTCTTTCCTTACTGGACTAACAGGAACGTAGAGCTGCACTGAATCAATATTATTTAAATCAACTGAAAATTTATCATAATGAAAGTGAAAATTTCTTCCAAATAAGTTAAATCTTCCACTTCCTGTTGAGATTTTGCCAGAAAAAATAAAATCCCTATTTCTTTTAACAACAATTCTTCCTTGATTAGGAATAAAAACAACATTTTGAACACTGCTTAGTTGGATTGATGGTATTCCAGCAATCATTAAATCTTTTGATCTTAAATCTAATGCTGCATTTTGCGTCATACTTGTTTGGATTCCTGAAGATATTCTAGAATTGAAAGATACGACATCATAATCTCCCTCCTTAGATTTTGCTTTAATATACCTATATAAACTTTCTTGAACGGTAATGCGTTCTTCTCCAATATCATAAAAAATAAATCCTTTTGCGGCCAGATTTAAAAGATACCTTTCAATCTGATTAATAGGATATCCAGTGAATTTGGCAAAATCAGATACAAAAAATCTATCTTCATCTTTCAATCTGATATATTTATCAATTAGATATAAAGGATGTACTTCATCGATTCCTTCTAACTCATTAAATCTCTCTTCTAGATACAGGTCTTTTGATTCAAAGCTAGCATTTGAAATTGCAGTATTTGGAAGTGAACCAAATTTAATAAAATCGTCATCTATTTTCCATTCTAATAATTCAAAATCCATATTTAAATTATGATAGGTATTTATAATAGGGCTACCCCCTATACCTCTTCTATCCCTAATTAACCTCAAGAGTCTTTGATCATTAAAATATGTAAACTTTAGATTTGAATGATATATAGAATCATTATCAAAGAATATTCTAACTTTTGCATCTTTTGATGCAATCTTATTATCGCTAATATTAAAACGACTTGCATTTGCAATAAATACAGGGACACCGTCTCTTTTAAAGATGATGTTTGCTTCACTGTATTTACCTCCATCAGCTACAAAGTTATTACCAATGAGCTTATAACCACCTTTATAGTCAACATTTGGCAGTATATCATTGATACTAATTTTTTTAGAATAGGATGTAAATCTAGGGAATGTTTCTGCTTGATTTCCTGATACCACTTTGTCTATTAACTGACCGAGAATAGGTGTGTTAAACCTATACTTGTTATAAAAAATTACAGAGTCAGCGATTAACTTAGAAGTTCTGAAGTCAAGATGATAATTAGATAGATTAGCATAAATACTGTCCTTAGAAATAGAATGCTTGTTCCAATTAACGACACCCTCTACTCCATCCCATTTATTTTTTAATGGCCAATAATTTCCTTTAGTATTTAATATTGAGAGTTTTCCAGAATTAGTAATGCACTGTAATTCAATTGGCTTATCGAATTGTATGTATGGCTCAGAAACCTCAAAATGAAAATTAAAATCATTATAATCTGCTTGCCAAAAAATATTTTTTGAATAACGTAAATTACCGCTATTTAACCAATCATATGTAAAATGGCAAAAAGTAGTAAGTTTTTTTGCAGTTGAATTTTCCAATATTGCTAAAACAACATCATTCCATTGAGATAATTTATTGAAAGATGTATCAATCAAAGATACAGCAGCAACACCTTTTAGGAAATGATTAAAATGTGGATTAGGATTTAATCTTTTTTTAAGCATCTTGTTAGAAATCATAATAATTTCCTCTTGCTGTTTCTTATTAAAATTCTCTTCTTTTACTTTATTTTTAAAAAGACGAAAAGTTTCTTTTAACTCCTGGTTTCTGGAAGAAGTCATAAAAATTTCCAATTCAGAAATATAAGATGAGAAATCGCTTGAAAAAGATTTTATTCTTTTTTGGCCAAAAACAGAGTTTGTTAAGACTAAAGAAGAGACTAAAAAAATTAATTTTATTTTTCTAAGCATAGTAATTGCCATTTATTCATATTTCTGGATGACTTTAAGGTAAGCTCATTTTCTTCTGATGCTTTCAAAATAACCTCTTTGTCTTCATCAAGAAAACCGCTTAAAAGAATTAATCCTGTATCTCTTAGAGCTATTTTATAAGATAAAAGATGTTCAAGCAAAACATTCTTATTGATATTAGCCAATATAATATCATATTTATTTTTCTCTAAATTCTCTAAGCCACCTTTTTGAAAATCTATAGAATCGATATCATTTAATTTAGCATTTTCATAAGCATTCTGATAAGCATAATTACTAATATCTGAACCGCTAACGTTTTTAGCGCCAAATTTTGCAGAAAGAATAGATAAAATACCTGTACCGTAACCCATGTCAAAAACTGATTTCTTCTTAAAATCTAAACGAAACATCTCATTTATCATTAAATATGTAGTAGGATGATGGCCTGTTCCAAAAGACATTTTTGGAGATAAAATAATTTCATAAGATATATTGTCAATCTTCTTATGAAAATCAGCTCTAACAACACATTCTTTGTTTATATAAACAGGGGAAAAATTTTTCTCCCATTCTTTATTCCAGTTAACATCCGGTATTTCAGACAAATCATAATCTAAGTTTGTTATTGTGGATATTTTCTTTATAAATTCATCAAAATCATCCTGAGAAAAATTCTGATCTTGAATATACGCTTTAACCCCACGCTCCTTTAACTCATATGATTCAAAATTAATCTCATTAAGAAATGCAATAATTATATCGCAAAATTCCTTAGGTTGTTCTAAACTAATATCTAATTCAAAATATGTCATTAAAGAGAATTAATAATTGCTTTAAAGTCTTTTGAATTAAGCGAAGCTCCTCCTATTAACCCACCATCAATATCTTTCTGTTCAAATAGCGAACTTGCATTTTTTGGATTACAACTTCCTCCATATAATATACTGATTTTTTGAGCAGTATACTCATCATATCTTTCTGATATCAAAGTTCTTATATGAGCGTGCATCTCCTGTGCCTGATTTGGTGTAGCTGTAAGACCAGTTCCTATAGACCATATAGGTTCATAAGCAATTATAGTATTTAGAAATTGGTCTTTGGATAACTTAAAAAGCGTAGATTCAATCTGCGAACTAATCTTATTAAAATGTTCGGATTGATTTCTTTCTTCAATACTCTCTCCGCAACAGAATATTACTTTTAAATTCTGCTGAAATGCTTTTTCAATTTTCTTTGATAATTCTTCACTATTCTCTCCAAAATATTGACGTCTTTCAGAATGACCCAAAATAACATACTTTACATCAATTGAAGATAGCATGGTAGAGGAAATCTCTCCAGTAAACGCTCCATTATTTGAGCTACTACAATTCTGTGCTGCAACTGAATATTCTTTGAAAGACTTACACATGATAACTATCTTATCAAGATATAAGAATGAAGGAGCAAAAACAATTTCGATATCTTCTGCAATATCTAAAGGAGAATTTAGAATATCTTGAACAAGATCTGAAGCTTCATTCTTACTCAGATTCATTTTCCAATTTCCTACAATAATTTTTTTTCTCATAGCTATTCAATATTAACTCTAGGATCTAATAATCTATACATTAGATCAACTAAAATATTAACTAAAACAAACAAAAATGCAATAAATAACACAGATCCCATTACAACAGGTAAATCTAGCTTGTTTAAAGCATCTACTATTTCTTTTCCTATTCCATTCCACCCAAATATATACTCTACAAAACCAGCTCCAGCCAATAAAGAGGCAAACCAACCAGATATTACAGTTATAACAGGATTTAAGGCATTACGAAGTACATGTCTAAACAAAATCGTTGTTTTTTTTAAACCCTTACTAGTTGCAGTTCTTACATAGTCTAATTTCATTATTTCTAATACAGAGTTTCTGCATAATTGAGCAATAACTGCTAATGGACGAATCCCTAATGTAAGGGCCGGTAATATTAAATTTTTTAACTCAAGATAAGCGCCTCTACCATAATCATCTACTTCATACAAGCTACCACTCATATTTAAGCCAGTATACTTTTGCAGAACAAAACCAAAAATCCAAGCAATTAAGATTGCAGAAAAGAAAGATGGAACAGACATCCCTATTGCAGAAATACTTAAAATTGCTTTATCAAGAAATGAATCTTTATATACTGCTGAAATTAATCCTAACATCAACCCTAATGCTAAAGCAATTAAAATCGATGTGAGTGCAAGAATAAATGTATTTGGAAAAGTCTTCAAAATAATAGATCCAACATCTTGTCCAGAAACAAAAGAATTTCTAAGAAATGGAAATTTCAAAACTAAGGTTCTTGTTTCAAATTCTAAAATCTTAGTATATCTATATTTTTTACTTTCTAGATAAGTAAATGTATTGATTTGGTTGTTATGAATAGAAATTGGAGAAACATCATTAAGATACAAAAAATACTGCTCTGCTATTGATTTATCAAACCCATACTTCTTTTTAATAGCCTGCAATTGCTCTGCGTCCTCTCTTTTATCAAGCATCATTCTAGCCGGATCTCCCGGCAGAACATTGAATAATAAAAAAACTATAGTTACAACTCCCCATAAAACAAAGAAACTATATTTGATCTTTTTTAATGAATACCTGAACATTTTTTATTCTTTTTCAAGAAGAGACCTTAACTCTTCTAATGCAAATTCATTTTTACCTACTCCATCAAATAATCTAATTTGTTTTTCTCCATCATAAAGTATTATTACTGGATTGTCATAATTTGGAAATAGTATTTCCATGTAACTGTCTATTTCTTCAGTATCATAATCTGCAAAAGGTATTACTTGATAAGGAAAATTGCCCTCAACAAAATCAAAGAAATCTGGAATCTTACTTTCTTCAGTATCTGAAAAAATAATATAAACATTTGGGAAGTTATCTAAAGAATCTGAGAGTAAATTAAGTGATCTTGCAGCTTCCATGCAATGATCGCAACCAGCATCAAAGAAACATAAAATCTTAGTATCATTTAAATCTCTAAATTCGGCATTATTCACATATGAAATGAATGACCCTTCAGAATTTTTTGATTGTTTAATTGGGGGTATGAATGCGAAAACTAATAATAATAGGGTTAATAACTGAATAGTTAAACTAGAAAACTTTTCGGATTTATTATTATCTACAATCTTGTACAAGTATATTAGAATAAAAATTGTAACTATATTTTTTAAAAGAGCTTGAATAGGTGTCATAGGGATTAAATCTCCAAAACATCCACAATTCTCAGAATTTCCTGAAACAATTTCTATTAAAAGATGAATACTAAATATAGAAAGTAAAAAAATTGAAACCGGAATAATTAACCTCTTAAGATAATTATTCTGTAGAATAGCTAGTCCAATGAAAAGCTCTACAGAAATAATAAATCGAGAGATATATGGGGCAAGGGTCTCGCTAAAGCCCATAGGGATAAGTTGTCCTTCCTCAAAAACCTTAGTTATACCATAAATAGGTGTAGGGTATAATTTTGCAAAAGCGGAAAGTAAAAATAATCCAGAGATAAATAAACGAATATATAAATGTAAATTTTTATTATTGAAATTCATTCTAATACTGTTTTAGTTTGATTAATGCGAAAACTGCATAATTAATCATGTCAAGATAATTTGCGTCAATTCCTTCAGAAATTAAAGTTTCTCCATCATTATCTTCAATTTGCTTTACTCGCAATAATTTCTGTAATATTAAATCAGTTAATGAGCTAACACGCATATCTCTCCAAGCCTCTCCATAATCATGATTCTTTGCAAGCATCAATTTCTCTGCTCGCTTTGCTGATTTATTAAATAAGTCTACAGCTACGATGTGATCCAAATCTTCAGATTGTTCAGCAACACCTAAATCTAACTGAATGATACCTATAATAGCATAATTTACTATCCCTATAAACTCATTTACAATACCCTCTTCTACCTTTTGCACTCCTTTCTGATCAATATTTCTGATTCTTTGAGCCTTAATAAAAATCTGATCTGTTAATGAGCTTATCCTAAGTATTCTCCATGCAGTTCCGTAATCTTTTAATTTTTTTACAAAAATATCCTCACATTTTTTTATTATTGAACTATATTCATTGAGTGTTTGATTCATTAGCAACTTATTTTAAAATATAATGCCGAAATATACTTCTTTTACTTCTACCAATATCATTCAATTTAGAAACAATATTATAGATTTTTCAACACCAAAAATAATGGGGATTTTAAATTTATCAACAAATTCTTTTTATGATGGGGGCAAATATAGATCTCAGAAGGAGATATTAAATCAATGTCAGAGAATGATTAATGAGGGGGCTGAAATTATAGATATAGGGGCTCACTCCTCAAAACCAGGCTCAATACCTATAGATGAAGCTAAAGAAAGAGATATTATCTTACCAGCGGTTAAGCTAATACGAAATTCTTTTAGTAAAGTTGTTATATCAATAGATACTTTTAGATCTTCAGTTGCTAGAGATAGTATAAATAATGGAGCGGATATGATTAATGACATTTCATCCGGATCTCTAGACAAATATATGTTTGAAACTATTGCAAATCTTCAAGTTCCGTATGTAATAATGCACATGCAAGGTGTGCCAGAAAATATGCAAAATAACCCTCAGTATGAGAACGTCATGGAGCAAATAACTGGTTTTTTAAAAAGAAAATTGAGAAAATTAAAAAAGTTAGGAGCAAAGAACATTATTATTGATCCAGGATTTGGATTTGGGAAAACAGTAAATCATAACTATAAAATTTTAAATAATCTAAATGATTTAAGAATTCTTGATAGTCCAATACTAGTAGGTTTATCAAGAAAATCGATGATTTATAAGCCTCTTGAAACTTCTGCAACAAATTCTTTAAATGGAACCAGTATAGCTCATTCTATTGCAATAAAAAACGGAGCTAATATTTTGCGTGTTCATGATGTTCTTGAAGCAAAAGAGTGTATTAAAATTCTTAATTTAGCAAAAAATAACCTCTGAGTATCTAAAATCTAATTGTGAGTTATATAGTTACCATTTTATTATACCTACTAGCATTTATTATATTATTTGCTATATGCCACTGGGTGTTAATGCAAATAAATACAAGGCAAAGGTTAAGATACCGAATGGTTATTTCTGGATCTATCTCAACTGCTTGTATATTTTTATTCTATCTTTTTTCAAAAGGAATATTTGAATTTTTAAAAGTTTCATGGCTAGATGCTCTTGATATTTTATTGGTTGCTTTTCTTTTGTATCAATTATATAAATTAGTAAGAGGGACAGTAGCTATAAATATCTTTATTGGACTTGCTTCTATTTATCTAATCTGGCAGCTAGTAAAGACCTTCCAACTGCAGTTGCTTAGTGAAATATTAGGTCAATTTATTGGAGTTGGGGTTATTATTCTAGCTATAGTTTTTCAACAAGAATTAAGAAAATTCCTAATTATGATTGGGAGAGCTAGGATAATTAAAAATAAAGGGATTTTTGACTTCAATCTTATTAAGGAAAATAAAACAAAGTTAGCTTTAGATGTTATAATGAAATCTTGCAAGAACTTGTCTTTATCAAAAACAGGAGCAATAATTGTACTTGAGCTAACTAATAGTTTGGACGCATTTGTAGAAACTGGAGTAGAAATGAATGCTAAAATGTCTGTTGCAACATTAGAAAGTATTTTTTACAAAAATAGCCCATTACATGATGGTGCAGTGATAATAAAAGATAACAGGATTATTGCTGCAAGATGTGTGCTTCCTATTACAAATAATGATGATTTTCCAGGCTACTTAGGAATGAGGCATAGAGCTGCAGCTGGGCTTGCTGAAGATTCAGATGCAATTATTATTGTAGTATCCGAACAAACTGGAAATATATGTTTTGTTAAATCTGATGTATTAGCTGAAAATTGCTCTTTAGAAAACTTACGTAAAAGACTAGATAAAGAATTTAGTTAAAACTACATTCTACTTGGCATTTCAATTCCTAATAAATCCATTGCAGAACCAATAACATCTCCAACTTTCTTAGAAAGACATAGTCGAAAATTAGTGATAGAGTCTGATTTAGCATCGATAATTTGATTGCTTTGATAAAAATTGTTATATTTTTTAACAAGATCATATACGTAATTAGCAACTAAAGAAGGATTATAAGAAGCTGCAGCCTGTTTAATAACAAGAGGGTATTCCATAATACATTTTATTAAATTTTTTTCTTTAATATTTATCTCATGGATTTGATCTAATTTTATAGTTTTTTTATACCTGTTTAAAACTGATTGAATCCTTACATAGGTATATTGAATAAAGGGGCCTGTATTTCCATTAAAATCGATTGATTCTTTTGGATCAAAAAGCATCTTCTTTTTTGGATCTACTTTAAGGATAAAATATTTAAGTGCTCCTAAGCCAATTTTTTCATACAACTCTTTGATTTCGATATTATTGAGGTCTTTGAGTTTCCCAAGCTCTTCACTAATTGATTTTGCAGAATCATGCATTTCTTGCATTAAATCATCAGCATCTACAACAGTCCCTTCTCTAGATTTCATTCTTCCTTCTGGAAGATCTACCATTCCATAAGAAAGATGATAACAATCCTTAGCCCATGCATATCCAAGTTTTTTTAAAATAAGAAATAGTATTTGAAAATGGTAAATCTGCTCGTTACCAACAACATATATCATTTTAGATGAATTAAAATCTTTACATCTTTCAATTGCAGTACCTATATCTTGTGTCATATACACAGCTGTACCATCTGATCTTAAAAGAAGCTTCTCATCAAAACCTTCATCTGTTAAATCTATCCAAATAGAGCCATCTTCTTTCTTAAAGAAAATTCCTTTTTCTAAACCCTCTAAAACAATTTTCTTACCTAAAATATAGGTTTCACTTTCATAATAATTTTTATGAAAATCTATCCCAAGTCTTTCATATGTAGAATCAAAACCTTCATAAACCCAACCATTTAACTTCTTCCATAAGTCAATTATATCTTCATCCTTTGCTTCCCATTTCAGCAACATTTCTTGTGCTTTTAATAATATTGGAGCATTCTTTTCTGCTTTATCATCATCCATCCCTTCTTTTATCAAAGCATCTATTTGTTTTTGATATACTTCATTAAATTTTATATAATATTTACCTACAAGAGAATCTCCTTTTATCCCGCTACTATTTGGAGTTTCATTATTCCCATAATCCTGCCATGCAACCATAGATTTGCAGATATGAATTCCTCTATCATTAATTATCTGAACTTTATTAACCTTTACACCGCTAGCCTCAATTATTTTATAGATTGATTGCCCTAAGAGATTATTTCTTATATGACCTAAGTGCAATGGCTTATTTGTATTTGGAGAAGAAAATTCTAAAACAAAATTATTCTGAGAATCAAGTTTATTGAATCCAAACTTTTCTTTGTAAAATAATGTATTAAATTGTTTTGTCCAATATTTTGAGTGTATCTCTATATTCAAAAATCCCTTTACAATATTAAAGTTAGAAAATTCATCTACTTCATTTAACAAGAAATTACCTATCTCTTGTGATGTATCTTCAGGTGTTTTCTTAGAATATTTTGTTAAAGGAAATGTTACAATAGTGATATCTCCTATAAATTCTTTACGGGTCTTTTGAAGTTGTATAGGAATTTGTTTTTCAGAATAGAAACTGGCAATACAATTTTCTATAGATTTATATAAAATACTATCAATCATAATTTATCAGGTAAAAATAATTCAGCCATCATGCATCGAACTCCACCGCCACCAATTTGTTCAATTGTATTAACAGGAGAATGAATTATCCGATTATTTGGGCTGATTTGACTTAATTGATGATCATTAAAACTTTCATACGCGTTTGTAGACATTAGCAAGTATCGCTGCTGACCCATTACCTCTAAAACATTTCCAGCAAACCTATTGCATTGCTCCTCAGAAATATTAATAATATGTTTGTTTGTCGATTCTAAAGAATCAACGACTATTATCCTCTCAGATTCATCAACTATAGAATCTAAGCAAACGATGGCTATATCTGTGCCAATTGACATCATTACATTTGTATGATATATTGGCTTCTTTCTTCCATTAACAGTCTGAAAAGAATGAAATGGGATCAGCGAATAATCCATTATTTTACACCATTCTGATGCTAAATCATAATGAGTTCTTTCTGAAATTGCCACATAAGAAATCTTATTTATTCTATCTAATACCATGCTTCCGGTTCCTTCTAAAAACAAGCCTAACTCTTCATGGTATTTTGAACGATCAATGACTTCTTTTACATAGAAAGAATTCTTCAATGAATCGATTATACTATCAGACCTCTCAAGTCTTCTATTTTCAGCAAACATTGGATATAAATAAATTGTACCGTCTTCGTGTGTACTTACCCAATTATTTGGAAACAAGGAATCAGGAGTGCGAAGGCTATTGTCTTCAAATAAATATACATTAATATCAGATGATCTAAGTTTATAAACAAGTAAATCAAACTCT
>MDSZ01068738.1_pt1 | contig 14647 bp, 4 predicted proteins | sample 811201 | NCBI WGS metagenome assembly MDSZ01 (sample SAMN05326647, study PRJNA326480) | marine metagenome | isolation source: seawater | place: Indian Ocean: North | collected 2010
TAATTATTAAGCAATAAAATTTATACTTCAATATAATTTTCTATTATTTTATCACTTCCATTTATTGTTGTTATTAAAGTTTTTTCTTTTAATTTTTCTAAATTATTATTATAATTTGCTTCCATTTTTTTATATTTTTCTCTTATTTTTTTTGTTATTTGTTCATCATTTAAATCCCTAAATTCTTCAAAATCAGCAAATCCATTATCAACTAATTCTTGTATTACATCTTTTTTATGTTGTGTTAGCCATTTTCTATCTTTGTATATTTTTGCATATTTATCATGTATATTAGTTATTCTAATATTATGATTTTCTGGATGATTTGGGTTAAAATGTTTTAGTTCAATTAACTTTGGAATGGCAGAAATTGGTGTTGAAAGTAATTTTTTAAAAGTTTTATCAGATATATATTTAATCTGTTCTTCACCAAAATTATTTATTATTATATTACATTGATTATTTGCATTATTTATAGTACCTCTATTTATATTTGGTTTATTATTAGCACTTTCTAATTGTTTAATTAATTGTTCTATTTGTTTATCTTTTTTTAAATTTTCCTCTTTAATAATTGTCATTTCTTTTATTAATAATTCTACTTGATCACATATTTTATTTTTTTCTTTGCAATAATTTTTTTTATGTCTATTTAAAGAATCTATTCTTGAATATGACTTTTTACAAAATTCACACTTATAAATTTTTTTTGTGTTATTTTGTGACAAAAATGTGTTATTTTGTGGTATTTTTGTGGTGGGTTTATATATTCTCGCCTCCTTAACGAATCCATTTGATATTAATATCTTATAACGACAGACATCTTCAATAATAGGTTTACATAAATTTTTTCTTGTTAGATGATTTTTTAAATTTTGTTTTCTATTAGTTTTATAACCACATCGAATACATGTATGTTCAACCATTGTAATTATATTATTATACATTTATTTTTTATTTTAGCTTAAAAAACGACTTGATTTTTAACTTAAAATAGCTTAAAAAACGACTTAAACTTAACACAAAATTAATAATTATTTTCAGAGAGAGAGTTTTCTAAAAATAAATATTTTACTTTGATATATTCATTTTATAAATTATATACAAAAAAATGTAAAATGTATTTTATACATCAATATTTATACCTAATTTATCTGTACCGTTAATAGTAGTCAATAATGATTTTTCTTTTATTTTTTCTAAATTATTATTATAATTTTCTTCCATTTTTTTATATTTTTCTCTTATTTTTTGCGTTATTTGCTCATCATTTAGATCTCTAAATTCTTCAAAATCAGCAAATCCATTATCAACTAATTCTTGAATAACATCCTTTTTATGTTGAGTTAACCATTTTCTGTCTTTATAAATTTTTGCATACTTGTCATGAATGTTTGTTATTCTAATGTTGTGATTTTCTGGATGATTAGGGTTAAAATGTTTAAGTTCTATTAATTTTGGAATAGCAGATATTGGTGTCGATAATAGTTTTTTAAAAGTTTTATCTGATATATATTTTATTTGCTCTTCACCAAAATTATTTATAATTATATTGCATTGATTATTTGCATTATTTATTGTACCTCTATTAATACTTGTTTTATTTGATACACTTTCTAATTGTTTTTTTAGTTTTTTATTTTCTTCAACCATATTTTTATATTCTAATTCTATTTTTTCCAATTTTAAATAAACATCTTGGATAATTTTATTATCTATTGTTTCTTTATTTTTACAAGTTTGTTCATGTTTCCATCTTCCTTGTTTATATTTATATGTTTTATCACAATATTTACAATTAAATGTTTTTGATACAGATGACTTTGGATTACTTTTGAATGACCTATCTGAGTTACTTTTGGATGACTTTTCAATATTAGGTCTACTCTTATTCATATTATTAAGATACAATAATTCTTCTTTATTAATCTCTTTTAATTTTGGATCACATAATTTTTTTCTCAATAAATGTTTTTTGAAAACACTTTTGTGATATGTTTCATAACCACATCGTTGACAGATGTAATTTACCATATAATAAAGTAACTTATATTTTATTTTTATATATTTTTTTGTATAATTTTTTGTATATTTTTTGTATATTTTTGTATAATTATACAATATATTTTGGAGAGAGAGAGTAAATGAAAATAAAGAAATTCATTTTAATGTATTCATTTTATTAAAAAGTATTTCAAAAAGTGTAAATTGTAAAAATTATTATCTGTAAAAATTTACAAATAAATAATATTACTTACTACATCAATATTAAACTAAACTTCTACTTTCTCTTACTTTCTTTTCCTCCAGTCTCTACTCTTCCACCACCGCCTCTACCTTTACCAGTTCCTCCTCCTCTTCCAGCTCCTCCTCTTCCGGCTCCTCCTCTTCCAGATCCTCTACCTCCAGAGTTTTTTCCTACAATTCTTTCACCACCTTTTCCTGTGCTTTCTTTTCCTCTTCCCACTCTTACTCCATCTTTTAAGATACCCTTAGGTCTTCGTGGAGATTTTCCATCAACTTTTTTAGGAGGTGTGTTTGGTATGTCGGGTGAAGCAGTGTTTTTACCAAAATCAACACTTCGATTTCGAGGAGGAGTTCTACAACCTTCATCTTCAGGCTCAACTGAATCTTTTTTTGGTAGTAAAGGATTAATGCGCCCCCAACAAGTATTCGGTAAGTCTCTAACACCTTTCTTTGCTACCTGACTTATTGATTTTGTATTATTATCTTGAGTATTCTTATTTTCTGATGTTTCATTTTCACTTTTTGATGGAATGGCTGGAAATTGTGTAAGATCACCCAATGAATAATTTTTATCCTCATCTACTGGAGAAACAACCTGACTTCTTATCTGGAGTGGCTTAAAGTTAAATAGAGGATTACCCATATAGTCACGTATAGTTTCTTTCCACTTTTCAGAAAGAGTCTGCAAACAAAACCCATCTGATATATGCAATCTTTCAAGAGTCTCATTATAGTCTACAATTCCTTTCATGATTTCAGTGTAAACACTATTTCGTTCCTTTATTACCTCGACCTTTTCGCTCTCATCACTGCAACCAATTACATATGATGTTTCAATATAGTTCTTCTCAATAATAGGAATTAATGTTCCATAACTGACTTTTTCTTCTCGAGATCCTTTACAAGGTGCCCTATATACTTCCAAATAAGAATATTCAAATGACACAAAACCTTCTTTAATATCAAGAAAGTGTATTGGTGCTTGCGACCTTTTACAATTCTTAACACAGTATTCAGAATATAGCTCATCATAGAAAAGATTTTTTCCATCCTCAAGTTTAAAAAATCTAAGAAGATACCTTCCTCCTTTCTCTAGACCACCAATAGTATTGTCTTCCACTTGAACCTTATCAGAACTAAAAGTTAATCGTGAACGGTTACGAGTAAAATCGCTAGATGGTAATCTCAAAATTGGCTTTGTAACTAAAAAATCAAAAGCAAGAATTTCCGGACATTGCTCCAAGTCTTCGGGCTTGAAGTAAGATTCCCTATTTGACGCCCGTACAGAAGTTGGCTGGATTTTAAAGGTACACGTGTATTTCGGTATCATATTATTCTCTTTAACCAACTTGGTTAATTTTACAAGATGATGTACCGAAGTTCTACAGACCAAGGTATACTTGTGACCTTGTTTTAGGAATGCAGATGAGTGTCCTCGACCATCAATTTCTAGAGTTACTTGATCGGTTTTTTTCGTATTTTCAGGGATAATATAATTCATATCAGCTTGGCAGGAAAGTAATGATTTTTTTGGAACCTTTTTCATAAATTCTCTTAGAGTATGGAAGCCCTTGAAACAATTACAAAAGTATGGACAACGACTATAGTTCCCAGACTTATCTAGCTCTCCTTTACAACCCAGACTTTTATGGACCGCTACTTTTTTCTCTCCTTTCTTTCCATAAACTTTTAGATGATGTCCTTCAGTTTCAATTCTAGCTCCTAATAGTCGGATTATATCCTCACGATATTGGTCCTTACTCCCATCTTCATTAGGCCATAGTCTAAATTTATGATCAAGTTCTCCATCGTTGTATGCCAAATTTACCCACCTAGTTATATTCTTAGAAAAGTTTTCCCTACTCCATATTTGCTCATCGGTTCCAATACGTTTGATAACAGATGTTTGAGAATTTTCGAACAGATATCGGTTAGTAATAGTCCAATCAGCAACAGTTTCATGGACATAGGAAAAGAAATCTAAAGTAGTGTTGAATTGACCTATTTTAGGGAAAAAACATTTCCAATCAAGAGGTTTGGTAGAAGAGTGAATGGATAGGATCTTGTCCAAACACATTGTTACAAATGTTTTCTGAACTCCCTCTGGGCTGTGTGCTTTTGGACAATCCCCACCTTTACAACTATCATTTGTACATAATTGCGTCCTTGTTCTCCTAAGAAGATTCGAGATTGGTTGCACATGTCTCTTATGACATTGGCAACCAAGTTTCAGACAATACTTGTGACACCTTTTCCACTTCTTACATACACATTGTTGTTCAATCTGTTCTTTGGACTTAGTATTTAAAGCCTGAATTTTGGCCTCTGTTTCTTGAATGGGTCCTTCTAGAGCATTCTTTACTGCAGAAGACGTATTTGGGTCGTTGTATGTGTAATTTAATTGCTTCAGTTCAACTTTTAGAGCGTCTTTTTGTTCTTTTAGAGTGACGGCTTTTTCTAGCGATTCTTCACTAGACTTTGGAGATTTAGCTCTGGTGCACAGAGATACAAACTGTGACATTGAACTTCCTGATTTATTTTCCGTTGTTTTTATCTGAACACACCTAGGCAAAAAGTCAATATTAGATTGCCAAAATCCATCTGTATATCTCCTGTAAAACACTAAATTATGTTCTTTACAAAAGTTTTGTTCACTTGCAGTAGAAACATTCCCTTGGGTAGAGAATGCTATATCCCCTGTATCAGACTTATTAAATGTCATGAACTCCTCTCCGGTAGGAGTACCTGGTCTTGAATCCCATAAAGTGGAGTCTGAGTCAATTGAAGATACATCATCAAATGACTCCCAACTAGCTTCCGATCCGGAATCAGATCTATAGATCAAACTACCATTACTATCGGGATATATATTTAACATTTTTTTTGAACTAGCTGCTGCAATAGGCTCTAGAAGGTTATGAGTAAATCTTCTTTCGTTTCCGATTACAGAACTAGCTCTAGGATCCTTATCAGGAATAATCTCACTGATTTGGTCACTAAAAGTTACACCACGACCTACCATAATTGTGGGTGCTGATGCAGCCCTATTATCTTCACTAATAGTAGAGCTTCTAGTTCCTTCTGAGTCTTGACTTGTAGGTGTTCCAGATAATGTTGTAATTAGATCTTCGGATTTTGACCTAAATTTTTGAGATTTTGACGATTCTTCATTAGGAACCAAATCATTCAAAGGAATTGTCCTTTCTTCCCCCAACCCCCACTCCCTTGACTCGGGACTACTCTCTAATAAGACCGGATTATTGTTTTCCATTATATATGTAAAAGCTACACCAAGTCGTGAGTTTTCTGAAAAAGAATAATCACTAAAAAAGTTCCTGACCGCGGTAAAGATAAAATTTCTTTGAGCGATGCGAAGTTGACTTGTACCTGTATCACTAAAAGTAAACTCTAAATATACTAAAATATCTTCATCCGCAACAGAATCAATAACCGACACATCTATTATTTTTGTTCTTAAATTTTTTTCTCTATCTATAAACAACTGTGCATCGGATTGATTCACAGGTCCAAAATATGCTTTCGCTCCGTCTGTTCCATCGTCTCTTACAAAATGATATAGTTCTTTGAATTCTTCCTCTAACTCAATATCAAACCCCCATTCATTATGTTTTTGGAATAAAGGTGAAGAGTTAGAAGAATCAGAACCGTCAGGATGTTTTGGAGTTGGGCGAACTAGTTTCGGCGAATCTATTTCTACATCTACCGCTTCAGGAATGCGATCATTTGAAAGACTTCTAAAACTAGTAAAACTATTTTGGGAACTAGATCTTTCTATAATAGTACGCGAGCTCAAGGGCCATACATCATTTGTTTTCCCATGTCTCTCAATATTAGCATGCAATAGCTTATCATTAATTGATTTCTCATAAGTAGCTTCTAAATCAGCATTTCTTTGAGCACCAACTATTTCTCTAACTACGTCAATATTAACACCTTCATTTGTCTTCCACGTTAAGCCTTCTTCATCATCGCAAATACATCCATTACTACAATTACAACAAAAATTACTATTTAAATTTTGCCCATCTCTGGACTGAGTGGAATTTTGAATGGATTCCTTACCATTTTTTTGTTTGATGCTAGCAACCCATTTATCTTAATTCCCCTCAGCAGGTCAGGCATCGGGGATGGCGAGAGTTTCGTATCTCACACGGGTACGTTCTGCCCGACGGGTAGAGTTTTAATCCAGGTGTCAGATGACAGCCAAGAAAGGTACTCATTCCATGGTTTCCCACCTTTGATACATTAATGCCCGTGGCGAACTTTCTCATGAAAGCTCTTATAACCCGTACATGCAATAATGCCCGCAACTGGTACAGTGACTTCCCGTTCCGAAAATGCTAAAATAGCATCAACTTACTAGTAGACAGTATATACATCAGCCCTTCTGACTAACTAACAAGAGACAGTTATTAAATCAGCAATTTACCCGAAGGTAGAAAATCCTTTATGAAGGCCCACTCAAATCAAAGTATTTTCAATTTTTTATAAATTTAATTTACTAAATTTTTAATATATTAAATGAAAAATGAAATAATGTATTTGTATGTTCAAACCCCTCTTATCCAAAAAAATCCGAAGTATCTACTTCAAAAAACAAGGACATTGTATCAGAAATATTGTCGGGTCCAAAAGGTAGCTCCATCTTATTAGATGCTTCAGCGTAGGCGTATTTCAAAGAGGAAGAAAAATCCTTATTAGATTCGGCCTTTTTGGGAGATGGAACAGTAACAACAAAATCGTCTCCACTGCTCTCTTTATAAGCCTTGATCCCTCCCCGCGCGAACAGTTTTTTGCTATTCTTTTCTACTTTGGTTACAATACCTGCAAATTTATGCGCCTCTTCTTTTGAAAAAGGTCCATAAACCCACCTAGATACCTTGTTAATGACTTTGACCGAGAGAGTAAATCTTCTAACAGACTCGTCGCATTCATCAAGTTCTTCTTCGCCGATTGTAAAATTACTGGGAAAGTGTGAATCAAAGCTTGGCTCATCTTCGCCATCAGAGTCAGACTCAGAGTCGGAATCTTTGCTAGACTTTAATAACCCAAATAGATTGTTGTCTTTAATACCAAATTTAGAAGAGCCATCTTCCGAATCAGAATCAGAATCAGAATCAAAGTCAGAAGAGTCGGAGTCAGAATCAGAATCATCATACACCTTCTTTCCCTTAGCCCTAGCCTTCTTCTTAGCCTTCGCAACCTTTTCCTTGGCCTTATTCTTAGCTGCCTTCTCCCTAGCCTTAGCCTTGGCTTTCTTTTCCTTCTTAGCCTCGAGCTTTCTTGCCTTACGTTCAGCCTTTCTAGAAGAAAGTTTACCTGTCTTAGGATCGACTCTCACTTTCCTGACTTTCCTAGCATCAAGTGCCTTCACTTGTGTGTTAGCCTGAATAATCAATGAACCAACTGTGTAATGATCGCTGACTATTGCAAGTGACCGTTCCAGACCATCAATGTCATCACTATCCAGATTTTCATGAAGTCGCGAAATTTCATCAAAACTACCCTGTTCATCTTCAGTAGGAATCACTACAAAAGTCTTTGGATCTGCATCACGAACTACCCAAAATGAATCATCACCATTAGTAACAATCTCACAATCAGATAACCCGTTGTACTCAGCAAAAGTAAGATCAGTCGGATATATTGTCCTGGTGGTAACTGCTTCATTAGAGTTAGCTAGAGCAAGACGAGTAATTCTCTCAAAATGCTTGTAGCTAGACTGAGGGTGATGAGTCAGCCATTCAACAAGATTTCTACGATGATTATGGTAGAACTCATCAACCAATGTCTGCAAATTAAAACCATTCAAGCTTAATTGGTTACTAAAATTCCTGAAAAGCTTAATAATACTAAACCTTATATTCTTGTTTACGGGTAACCCATCATACTCTTCGAAAGTCATGACTCTATCTGCACCCGAGTCATAAAATTCAAAAGCACGACTAAAAGGGGTGTCGTGTTGATATACAAGAGCCAAAATCTTAGAGTTCATCTGATTGGAAATGAAGCCACAAAAAGTAGTATCACTCTTCAAAAACCTCTGCCAAACATCATTACGTCTAGAAAGCTCAAATAACCATGCTAGAACAACAGAAAATGGAGTTCGTGATGGAGCTTGTGAAATCTTGCTCTGTACAATCTCAGACAACACATCACTCTCAACAATTTTACGCCAATCCATAGAAAGGAACCTGAAGTCATTTTGTTTAGGAATTTTGTTGAACCAAGCCCACGCAGAAGCAAAAGTGTTCTTTACAGGACAATTAACATCTACTCTGAAAACTTGGTACTTTTGTCCATCCTCACCAACCTCTAGACCACATGGAACTTGATCTAGATTAATCCATTTCTCCTCAAGGTCTCTCAACTGTCTCTCATGTTCTTCTCTAACAGAAGCCATGATTTCCTTGCGAAGATATCTGTCTCTTTTGAAGCGAAACTCCCTTAGTCGTCTGCAACGGTTGATGTATCGATTCAAGCGAAGGTATATGTCTAAGGTCTCCCTTCTCCTTTCATAAAAACTCACGACACTAGGAAGCTTTCTCCACCACATTACTATAGTAGCCTTTGCCTTCTTTTCGATGTTCTTTCTACGAGCAAGTTGAATTTCTTCCTCGCTTCTATTGTCTTTCAGATCGCAAAAGTCAGCCTCGGTTGGTACATAGACTTCTGTTGGTTTAGTCTGACTGAATGGCTTGAGAGGCTTCGCACAAAGAACATAATCAGTAGAAGATCTACTAATGCACCTGACGGCCCTATTGAGTTTCTTATTTAATTCACCAAGTTGCGTGTTAACGTCAATCGACAACATTTCGGTTTCATCCTTACCCTTAATAGCCTTGATAGACTGCTGAATGCTTACTGCCTCTTTGAAAGAGTCTAATGAAGACTTGAATAAATTCTCATTTTTCCTCTGAGCCTCTTCTATACTAATACTACCAGCAACAACACTGACATTGATGACACCTTTACGGCTAACAGCAGAAGACACAACTGCAAGAGCATCCTTCAATGTCATCTCTTCAGATGAGACTTTGCGAGTCAGATCAAGAAAGTCAACCTTTGGTAGATGGATTCCTTTTCTGCAGTTAGGACCATAACAACACTTTTTCTCCCGACATTCTGACATAGCAAGGATGAAGTACCAAACAATATTCTCCCTGTGACAGTTAGGACCCTCAGGGTAGAGAGCAAATGAAGGTACAGTCTCTGGTGAGTAACCAGTTGGTGAAGGAGTCTTTCCTTGTTGTTGCCTACGCGCTCGAGTTGTACGATTAGACCACAGAGTAAGAAGATGGTAAAAGTCATTGACATTGTCAGAAAAATCACCAACAAGCTCGTGATTATCAGCTTTGTCAATCTTGATGAATTCTTTGTTACTTTCCAAACATTTGTAAACTGCGAGGAACACTTCTTGAAACCATGTACTGACAACATAACCATCACTGTCTGTGTGCAACTTTGTGAGACCAAAATAATGTCTGGTCCAAACTTCAGGATCGTTGGGATTAGACAAGATCTTGTCTAAACATTCCTTTGCCAACTCTGGCTGAATCAAATCTGGATTTTTAGCAAAAGTACACTTATTTTTTCTACAATGTTTACATTCTCTTTCTTCAAAAAAGTATTTACAAACCATAGTTTTCTTTCTATCGTTTCTATCCATCATTTCCTTCATAGTACTAGAGGACACAACACCAAGAACCTTTTCAGGAGAACGCCTTGTCGTATCTGCAAAAGAACTACCCTCGTTCTGCCATAATACAGATCCATCATCATTACGAATTGGTAAGGATTCGGCAGAGTCCACCTGAACGTTCCAAGTTTCACGCTCATCAAAACATGGCTGACATATCAACTCAGGAAAGTTGCTTGGATCTGAATCAAAAGGTTCTTGATCAACAATTCTGAAGTGTAGGTGCTTGCAGTTCTCTCTAGTACAGTCACCACCTTTAGCATGACGAAAACATACATTCTTTCCATAAGGTGTTGATTTAAAACGACACTTGATTTTCTTTCCATTCTTGTCAGTTACTCGTTTCTTACAATATAAACATCCTTCTTTCTTGTGATCCAACAAATTTTCTACATTTTTAGCACATAACCATTCCCTACTACCATCTTTATACTCAACCAGTACACAATCTCCATCTCTAGCAAATTTTGGTAGTTCAGGGTCTCCTCCAATAATATTACTTATTGAACGAGAAATGAGACTTGAAGTCCCAGGTGCAACCTCGGTAGAAGTTGCAAATACAGAGTTCCTTGAAACTCCTTTGGCACCTTCCGAAGAAGATGCGGTCGACACTTCTCCCGAAGGAGATGGGTCTAGCCCTCCGGAGAGAGCAGTGGATCTTTCTTTATCAGTAGACGCATTCATGATCCTAGATTGGCCTTTAATAATCTCAGCAAGGTTGGCACTAGAGCCTTGTTGAGATGGCGATGTCGCGGTCTGAAGACCGCGGCCGGGAGCTTTGCCCCCTAGTAACAAGTTTTCTCCTTTCGAAGATTTAGGTTTCCCATTACTTGCCGAGTAGTTTGCCTTACAACTCATACTGTCCCTCCAAAAGAGTCTTTTATAAGTTGTTATTTTCAATTTTTTATTTTGTAAATAAATTCCTTATAAAAATTTATAAAAAGTCTTTATAAAAAAATGAAATAATATACTCTCGCAACCAAGATCTCCAAAACGTTTGTTCAATCGATAATTTTCTCTTATTCTTCTTCATCACCAGATTCATAACCTGGCTCATCATCAAGATCTACAAGATTTTTAAATCGGTTGTCTGGTTCGGATTTTTTATCTACCTTTTTATCGTCACTCCATCCAACAATTTTAGACAATCCCGTATCAAAAGAATCAGAGTCAGAGTCAGAATCAGAGTCAGAATCAGAGTCAGAATCAGAGTCAGAATCAGAAGAGTTAGAATCAGAAGAGCCAGAAGAAGATTCAGGAACAACCTCCTTTTTGAACATTTCCCTAAATATAAAGGCTGAATCACTAATATTACCCTTAAAATCCTCCACGTTTACATTTCCCTTGATAAGAAATGGTTTTTCACGTGTACTAACTTTGTTGGCTGCAATTAACATTGCCTTTGCTACTGCCACAACATCATCTTTATTTAAGGAGCCTTGATTAGAGTCAAAATGCTTCCTTTTGATCGTCTTCATATTAATAACAAAACACCAGCCTTCATCTCTAAAGTACTTGACCTGGCCTCCGTTTAGATGATCTACTTTAAATGCCTTTTTGAATCCTTTAGCTAATTGACGACCTTCTTCTCCTTTTTGGGCGATAGGACCTAATTTGAGTTCCGCATGTCTTCCCTTTTTTCCTCCAGTAGGATTTGCCGATAGAGTCAATCTGGGGTTACATTCATATTCAACATCTTCATCTTCATCATCAGAAGTCTCTACATCAACGCCTTTATTCTTTAAAAGATTAAGTACATCAGGTTTCTGTTCAACCTTAACCTCAAGCTTAGATTCAGAATTGGACTTAGGTTTTGAATTTTCTCTGTAAGATTTTATGAGAGCTTTCTTTGTCCCTCTTTTGCTTTTCACCCCTTTCTTCTTCCTATTTCTGTACCTTTCAATAAAAGTTTTTGATTTGTACATAAGTTCTCCTTCTTCTCCAAACTCTGAAATCAAACTTGACCTCAATTCTTCTGCGAGAGCATAATCTTTGGTACTATAAATTGTTTTCCAAAGTTCATTAATGTTCTCGAATGTTTCGTCATTATCAGGTACTTGAACATAGAGTGACAAACTTCCAGTTTGAATTAGAAAGTAAGCTCTTGTAATTCCATCTGAATCTTCAACAGATTCCTTTCTAAGTTTCAACCTATCTTTTGGAACAGCAAAATGTTTCTTCCAAACAGAGTACTCAACATGTGATAGCAAAAGAGTAGTGCTTCGGGTTCTAAGTTTAGCAAGTGCCCATGCATCTGCTGTAAGTGCTTTAGTTGCATTGAATCTCATAGTTGGAAAATAATTCAACCACTCAAGAATGAGTTTATGATCAGTCCCACAGAACATTCCATAAGTAATCCCATTTTGGAGAAGTTTCGGCTTGTTGTCACAATAGCTCTTTGCAATTCTTGTGTCATTACAAACATTAATAAAATCATCGAAACTAACCTCAGTTGAATTAAGGCTTGTGTAATCCATACATGTGATAAAATCAACATTGCTCTTCTTTCGGACAAGTTCAATTCCAAGTTTAGTATTTGGTTCAGCAACCCACACTCTATATGGTTTCTTCCTGTTTCCGAACTCAGACATGTGTCTTTGGTAGTAATAATTCCAGACGCCTGGTATCTTGGAAATATGATGCAAAGTACCCGAATTACCACCTTTCCATTTGTAACATTTCTCATCTTTATTCCAATCAACTAAATAATCACTCCTGCCATGAATAGAAGGAGATCTTTCAAGAGGTATATCATGAGCAAATTCGATTGCATTATGATAGATATGCTTCTCTTCAAAGTCAACTTGGCTGGTGAAGTCCCCTAACTTTTTCTCTCCACGTTCAATCCAATCAAGTGTAGCTCTTCGCTCAGTATCAGCAATCCGATCTTTCAAATAACTTATTGATCCAACAGCATTCCCTTTAATAAAATTAGGAATTCGAATTTTAGAATGGTAGTATCGTTGAATCGCTCGAGCAGCAGGTTTCTTCTTCTTCATCAAAATTTCCCAACATTTACTATCACGAAATCTCCTCTGCATTCGAACAACATGAGGTATACATTGTTGGTAATGTTCTTTCTTCAGTTCAAAACTACGCTTACATTGGAGTTGTTCCTCTGTCAGTTCCAACATATCAAAAGTTTCGTCCTCTTCGTTGTATTTTGGAACTGACTTCTTTTCTTCTTCAAATTCAATTGGCATGGCATTTTTCAAATAATTGGGCACCCAAAGATCCTTTAACTTGCGGATAATTTTATCGATATTCTTTTTGAACTTTCTGTTCCCTTGTTCGATATCCACTTGTGACTTAGACCACCCATCCTCAACACTGTTGCTAAATTTCTCCTTCTTCTCAAGAATGGTTGAAAGACTACTCAGGTAGATCTTCATATCTTCAACACATGTTCGTTCCTCTCGTTCAACCTCTTCGAGTGTGATTTTCCCAGAGATATAGTCAAGACTAACAGTTGGTCGAAAACAAATTTGTCGGACTTCCTCTTCAATTGATTCTCCATTTCCCACTTTTCTGGCAAGGGCTTTAAACTCAGAGTCCGTTGGAATCCACGGATGAACACCCGACCAACAATTACAACCATTAATACACCCTTTATTATTGCATCTGTTTTTACGAACAATCAGGAACCAAATAATGTTCTGGCGAATCGTATCTTTTTCCGAATCAATTTTTTTATCTTTGGACCAAAGCATCAGATTGGGATGATTATATTCACTGTAGCCAGGTGGCCAAGGTGCAATTAATTCTCCTTCTTTGTTCTTCTTTTCTTGAACCATCATGTGAAGACGTGTCATTCGTGTGAAATACTCATTGAGCATTGAATCAAAGTCCTTTGGTTGATAGTCTTTTTTGACGTGCTTACAATGCTTACCCTTTTTGTCTGCAATAAAGAAGGCATTCGCTTCATCCGAATTAAGTGCCCGCTCCACTGCATCAAAGAGATTCTTAAAAAATGTCCCACGTGTATACGTAGGACTTGTACCAACGAAATACTTTGACCACTCTTCAAACTCATTCGGGTTCTCAAGAATTCGATCAAGAAGTTCAACTGCAAGTTCTCGATCAATTTCACCGGACTTTGCAAACTTACACTTCTTTTTTCTGCAATACCAGCAATTCTTAGTCTTACAAACTTGAGTTCTTCGACCACCAGTCTTTCGATAAAGTTCCATAAGAGCACTCTCCGAAATAACACCATCTTTACAGTTACGTTTTAGAAAATTAACAAGTTCCCATTTACTTGTATTTGATCGTTTTGATCCCTGCGAATTTTGTTTCGATGCAAATGAATCACCAACTTTACAACGTGCCTTTGCAACAAAACTATTTGGATTGTTTTTTTCTTCTCCACCGCCCTGCCATTCACCTGCTGAAATCGGAAGAGGATCTGCTGTTTGCATTTGAATTTGCTCAACAACTGCGTCCGAACCACAATCTTTCTCATCCATCATGGAAGCAGGCATAACATGAAGAGCAAACTTACATGGTCTTCCTTTTTCCAATCTTTTGCATAAACCTGTTTTCCAAAATTCCATACACACCTTCTCACCATACCCAAAGTGGTGACATCCACAACCGCGATTTTTTTTATTTCCCCCGCGTTTGTTTTTTCGTTTGTCATTCCATCCATTCCTATGTGGACAGTATCTCATTCTCTGTCCA
>MDSZ01184886.1_pt1 | contig 14647 bp, 16 predicted proteins | sample 811201 | NCBI WGS metagenome assembly MDSZ01 (sample SAMN05326647, study PRJNA326480) | marine metagenome | isolation source: seawater | place: Indian Ocean: North | collected 2010
AGCTTCCGTCGGATCACCCATTAGCTGTTCTACTTCGGCTGGCCTATAGAACTCTGGGTTAATTTTAACTAGTGTGTATTTGTGGGGTCCGGCATTTTTAACATATTTTTCGTCTAAGCCTTCACCTTCCCAGTAGCCTTTTAGGTCTCCGGCTTCAAACGCTTTTTCTACAAACTCTCTAATTGAGTGCATTTCTCCACTGGCTAGCAAATAGTCTTTAGGATCATTTTGGTTTAACATTAACCAAATCCCTTTAACGAAGTCCTCGCTGTCACTCCAATCTCTTTTTGCGTCTAAATTTCCTAACTCAATAGGCGTGTGTTTTTTAGGTTGATCGTGCCTGTCACTCCAGCACTGTTGCTGCCTAATCTGGTGAGACAGCTTGGCTACACCCATTGTAATTTTTCTAGTTACAAACTCCTCGCCCCGCTTGGTGCCTTCGTGATTAAATAAAAGCCCATGTACTGCGTACATGTCGTAAGACTCGCGGTAGACTTTAACTATATGGTGTGCTGCGCATTTGGAGGCTCCGTAGGGACTTCTAGGCTTCATTGGGTGCTTCATGTCTTGCGGGGAATAGTCTACATCCCCAAACTCTTCGCTGCTACCCGCACTGTAGAACCTGCAGTCTGGAGCGTAGCTTCTGATTGCTTCAAGGCATCTAATAACGCCCATGGAGTTTACGTCAAATACGTGCACTGGCATATCCCAGCTAACACCAACAAAGCTATTTGCCGCAAAATTAATAAAATAATCTGGCTTGATATCTTTTACTAGTTCATTGATGCTTACTTCGTCTGTTAAGTCTCCTAACACCAGTTTAAAGTTCTTGTTCTTCTTAAACTTTAATATGTTATCGTAATTTGGGTTTGCGACCCTCCTCATCATGCCGTAGACATGGTTAGACTTGTCTCGCAAAAGGTACTCGGCCATATTAGCACCGTCTTGACCCAAGATGCCCGTGATAATTATCTTTCTCATATCAAAAATCGTCTTCCAACATACCAGAACTCTGGTAGTCTTTAACCTTTCTTTCAAAAAAGTTAGTCATTGCTCCCGTGTCAACAACTTCAGAGAGCCATGGAAAGGGGTTTTGGTCGCTATCGAAACGAAAGTCTATACCTATCCCTTCCAGTCTTCTGTTTCCTATATACTGCATGTAGTCCACAAACATCTCCGCGTTAAGCCCTAGAATTCCGTGAGGTAGTACGTCATGGGCGTATTGAACTTCTAATTCTACCGCTTGTTTTATGTGGTTTACGGTTTCTTGTTCAAACTTCTTTGTCCATACTGATGGGTATTGCTCCTTAATAGTATTGATTAAATAAGTTCCAAATTGAATATGAAGGCTTTCATCTCGCAGAGTATAACGAATTTGATCGGATAGACCGGGTAGTTTATTTTGTCTACCAAGCGCAAGCAGCATTGCAAAACCACTAAAAAAGAATGTGCCTTCGCAAACAATATAATAACTAATTAGGTTCCTGAGAAATTCCCTTTTTCCTTCCACTGTTTTTGTTGAAAAATCTTGACGATTCACATCTGTCGTGATTTGCATTAAAAAGTCATCTTTAGCTTTAATACTTGGTATGTTTAAATAAGCTTCGTAAACTTCATTCACTTTTAAAGAATAAGAATCGCAACACGTTACTACGGTCCAGTTATGCAGCGACTCTTCGTAGGCTTGACGAAGGATATACTGTCTACATTCCGGATCCGTTACGAACCTGTTAACGCTAAGCAACAGATTGTTTGCTACTAAAGATTCTGAGCCAGCAAAAAAGCCCATGCACCTTTTAACTAAAAGCTTTTCGTCGTCAGTCAAGAGATCTGATTTCCACTGATCCACGTCATCACTCATGTTGATCTCTGCGGGGGACCAATTATTAGCTACCCCTTTTAAAAAAAGATCCCAAGCAAATTTATGCTTGTGGGGTAAAATTTGATTTACGCCCGCAACCTCTTCACCTAAAACTAACCCGCTTTTCGTGCTCATAATTTAAATTTGTTCGTTGTTATTCTCTATAATTTTTTGACGCTCTTCTTCCGACAAGTCACTTTCCAGAACTCTCTGCCCATCCGGCTTGTAGTAATCTGGGAAAGGAACGTTGCCTTCTCCGCCAAATTTTTGATCTAAGATTTGTTTTAAAATACTTTTAATCAAAACATCTTCTTGATGCTCGCTGTCTATTTTAACTAAATCCTGATAAATTTGCAAGCATAAACCAGCTTGATCTGTAAAATCTCCATCTGAAGCTTTTAAGTTACTTTCTTCTGACAATTTAATTGTGTATTCAATCATATAATTTAACCCTTTCTACGCACTCTTCCCATGTTAAATTTTTACCTCCTATATTATTATATACGTTTTCACTGAAATAAGCAGGATTAATCCACCAGTCTTCCCAAGGGGCTCCTTCCCTTTTTGGAAGTGTAACGTCTTCAAATAGCATGCGGTATCCATTTTTTGTTAATAGCTCTCTCTGTTTCGAACGAAGACTGTCTCCATGTCGGTAAAAATCGTGCTCTATCGTCATTGTTTTAAATTTAATTTCAGCAAAAATAATTTGCTTTAAGCAGTCTACTGAGCCTTGATCTATATCTAATGATATGTAGTCTACGTTTTTTGGTACATATCTAATCAGTAGGTCTCTAAATTCTACCGTAGTACAATCTATCCTTATTACTTTATTAAGCCTTCTTCTGGCGTGCTTTCTTGAGATAGTGCTGTCTCCGTGAGCTATATCAAAAAGTAAACCGTACCAGCCTTCCAATTCTAATAGCTTGGAGTTACTGCCTGTGCCCTTGGTTCTGCTAGGATTGCATCCAATATCTAAAAAGTAACCCACTTTACCCTTGTTCATATAATAAGCAAATAGGTCTTGCCCTTGGTAAGAGTAACTTTTCATGACTTACGATATTTTAGGTCATTAGTTTTAATAAATTTCCAGCTATATTCTGAGTAAGTTTTACCAGAGGGGGCTCCTAGTACTCCTTCGCCGGGTGCGTCACCAAGTAACGCCATGAGCGCTCTGTAAACTTTAGGGTCTCTGTAGTCGTGTCCGGAGATAACTCCGCCAGTTTTTACTTTCGGGGTCCAAGTCAATATGTCCTCCGTAACGGCCTCCGTTTTGTGAAGGCCATCTATGTATACCATATCTATAGACTCATCTTCAAAAAGTTTAGACGCCTCAACGCTGAAATTCTGAATGGCTTCAACATTGCTGTAGTTTTCAAATCTGGTATTAAATTCAACTCGAGCGTATGATTGAGGCATGGAAAAAGCTCCCTCTTTGTAGTCTGTGAGTAAATCCCAAGGGTCAACAGCATATATTTTTTTACAATGCAAAGCAAACAGTTCCGTAGACACTCCTCTGTGGGAGCCTATTTCCACCATAACTGTATCTTTTGATACGCAGTCCTTTATTAAGTCATACAGGCCTCCTAGTCTATTGCCCCTTATCGCAATTGGGCTTTGGAGTGCGCCATTGCTGACCATACGCTCTTCTTTCAGTAGTTCTTCTAACCTTTTCATTATTGACAGCTTTCACACGTGGGGTCTAAGATACTACAAGCCTGAGGAGAAGGCAAATTGTCATTATCACTATTTGTATCACTATTATCCACGTTACTTTCTTCTTTAGAGACTTCTGTCGATTTTTCAATTTCGCTTGCACTTTTATTCCTTAGGTAATACGTGCTCTTTAGGCCGCAATTTCTTGCATGCATGTATAAATCATTTAAATATTTTAATGAGGTACTGTTGTTAAATAAGTTTAACGACTGACCCATGTCAATCCATTTTTGTTTTGCTGCTGCAGCTTCAATTAATTTGAACTGATCATGGTCAAAAGCTGTACGATAGCGATCTTTAATATCCTGAGGTATTTCTCCATTTAATCTTAATACGTCTCCATTGACCGTCTTAAGCATTCCTATAAGTGTTGGATTCCATATATTTAATTTTTTACATTCCCTTACAAACCATTCATTCGTAATAAAAAGGTTTCCACTTTTATTTTCATATACAAAAAGAGTCGAAAAATCTGGCTCAACAGAAGGCGAACAACCTTGTATGTAAGATATAGTAGCAGTAGGAGCGATAGCCATAGTATTACTGTTGCGCATACCGTGATTAGCAATATGGTCCCGTAAAACTTTCCAATCGCATTTTGGTGCATACTTTTTATCCCTATAGTTGATGGGTTTTTGCTCTAAATATTTCATTAGGGACTTGTAGGTGTCCATTGGTAAAATATTTTGACTCCAGAGCGAGCCGTCATAGGTGCTGTATGCGCCTTTTTCCTTTGCGATTTTACTGGAATTCAAAATGCAATTATAAGAAATAAACTCGTATAACTCTTCCGAAAATCTAACCGCCTCGTCGGACGAAAAATTTACTTTATAAGAATGAAATACGTCAGCCCAGCCCATTGTTCCTGCTCCAACTGGGCGGTGTTTCATGTTGGCATTTTCAGCTTCTTTAGTAGGGTAAAAATTTAAATCAATAACATTATCCAGCATTCTCATTTGGATAGCTATGCTCTTTGCTAATTTATTATAGTCTAGTTTGCCGCTATCTTTCAAGTGCTCTTTTAAGTTAATTGAGCTCAAATTGCACACCGCAGTTTCTCCCACCTCAACTTTTTCGCCCTGTTTAAAGAGCGATGGTTTTGTGTGTAGAAAGATTTCTGTACAAAGGTTAGAGCTATGAACTACCCCCTCGTGAGAGTTAGAGTATCTGAGGTTTGCGTTGTCCTTAAAGGTCATCCAAGGGTGGCCAGTTTCGAAAAGAGCTCTAAGCATCTTCTTCCATAGGTCTTTAGCTTTTATGACTTTAAAGTTTTTTATGGTTCCTTTATCGGCCTTCTTGCAATATTTAGCGTACGCCTTATCAAAGTTTTCTCCGTAGAGTTCGTGGAGATCTCTGACGTCTGACGGGCTAAACAGATACCAGTCTCCATCTGATTGAACTCTACGAAGAAATAAATCGGGAAGCCAATTGGCTGTATTCATGTCGTGGCAACGGCGGCGCTCATCTCCAGTGTTCTTTTTTAAATCAAGAAAGCTTTCAATGTCTAGATGCCAAGGCTCAAGATATGCGCAACCGGCACCGGGGCGCTTACCGCCTTGATTAACTGCCACAAGAAGGTCATTGTAAATTTTAAGCCAAGGAATGAGCCCACTAGAGGACCCATTTGTTCCTTTAATGTACGAGCCGGAAGATCTAAAGTTTGTAACGTCAAAACCTAATCCACCCGCAAACTTTGATTTCCTAGCTTCTTGCCATGCTCCTTCAAAGATTCCGTCAATGGAATCGTCAAAAGTATTAAGATAGCAAGAGCTAAGCTGGGAGCGTACAGAGCCACTATTAAATAAGGTCGGGGTTGATGGACAAATTCTAAATGAGGAAATAGCGTGATAAAATTCGATTGCTTTTTCTTCTTTATTTTTTTCATTTAGGGCCAGTCCCATGGCTACCCTCATCCAAAAGGCTTGGGGAGCCTCCATTCTTGTTCCTTCTATGTGATGGAAGTAACGATCATATAAAATCTGTAATCCAAGGTACTTAAACTTATAGTCTCTATCAAGAACTAGAGCTTCTGATAGTTTTTTCAGATCATAACTCAGGAGTTTTTTATTTAAGATATCCTGCTTGACTAGTTTTTTAACATTCCTTATAAAAGAAAGTCTGTACTGATGTTCGAAGGCGTCTTTATCTCTGCTTTCGGCGAAAACTTCCTTGTGGATATTTCCCAGTAGTAGTCTAGCTGCTACGTAGGTATAGTTTGGCTCTTTTTCTATTTTGGTACGAGCCGACATGATTAACGCTTGATCAATCTCTTTAGTTGTGATCTTATCGTAAAACTGAACCTCCGCATCGAGAACTACCTCGCTTGCTGAAACATCATCTAAAGCGTCACAGGCTCTGGTAGCACATAGGTTTATTTTATTGATATCTAAGTTTTCTAATCGTCCGTTTCTTTTTTTTACGTGAAGTGTGTCCATATTAACCCGTGTTCCTTACTCTAATTAATTTACAGCTTTTCCGATTAAAAGGAAAGAAAAAAAGCTTAACAAGCAAAGAAAAAATAAAAAAAGTTTATAGCGTGTACTAAGACTTTTTATTTTTAGCGTTAGACTCAGCTATTGCCTTACGCCGCCTCTTTTTTACTGCGTCGTGTGAGTCTTTTCTCTTTTTTTCGTGTTCGTTTTTTACGTGGTCCTCACCTCTTTTTGATAACCTTTTCTCACTTAATTCTTTAGAGTAGTCCCACATATCACCCGCGTTCCAACCAGATGTTTTTCTCACAAATTGATCTGAGGAGTCCATGTCCGAGTTCATGCCCATGGCCGCGTTAGGCGCGCTCCACACCCTTTCGTACTTCACTCCACTTTCGTCTATATAAGTATGATCATCGCTCATTTTTTGAACGACTTCAATGATATCGCCCGTCTTGGGGTTTCGATATTGATATATAGGCATTACAAGTTTTCTAGCTCGAACCAAACTCTGTCCAGCATTTTTCCGTAAGAGAATTCATTTTGTAATTTTAATCCTTCATGGTTTACTTTATCGGTTTCGACCCTTTTGATGGCTTCTTCACAGGCATCGATAAAATCATCCTCATCCCAGTCAAACATCTGACCCTGATTGAACTCTTGCCCTTTTTTGAAAAAGATATTATCTACGCAGTCAATCTTTCCTGAGGGCTCCACTAGAACACTATTTTTTTCATTAGCCCACCCTTTGTAGGCGTGGGCGTCTAGTATAACGCCATGTTTTCCGAGGGCTAAACCTTGAAACTCGGGCAGTCCCCAGCCTTCCCCGCCAGACATTCCTATTGAAATATCTCCTGAGTTTATATAGTCATTGTACTCGGAGTTTTTAGACATGTATGGTAGAAATACTACATTAAAATATTTCTTATGCCCCATTGCTCTTGCAACTAGTTCGTTATTATCTTGGGGGCTAAGAAATGGGTTGAATAAGGCGCAGTGTAAAAATACTTTTTTATTATTTCCGTATTTTTTTACCCAAGCAGAAAGTACTTTCTCGTGATGTTTTCTAAATTCAAACTTGCCTGATAGCGTAAATACTATCCTGTCGTCATCATAATACTGTTTATCGAGGGGTGAGAAGTTATTGGAGTCAAAGCCTAATGGCATATACTTTACATTGTCTAATCCCTTGCTTTTAAAAATGTCTACTGCGTACTCAGACGACATGAGAACTAGTCGTTGTTGTTTAAGTATGTTTAGTTCTGTGTCTGTTGGGTCGTCTAACTCATAAAAAGTTAATAGAGCCTGTTTATCGCTCAAAAAACCAATAGAACCATTGATGTGCCATAATCTGAAGGTAGGATGAACTCTTGCGTCGTGAGACTTTTGAAAATCTTTAACTGTCAAGTCTAGCCATTTTTGAAAGTTGACCGGAGGATCTTGAGAACTAAGGTCAATTTTTTCTCCAATGGGGACAAGGGAGAGTCCCATTTCCCTGTTGTAGGCTTCTCGCAGCAACGCTACTGAGACTTGGCCAAAGGAAACGCTGTTGACTGGACAGTTAAAAGTTAATTTCATTACAGGAGATCTTCTTGCTGTTCGGCAGAGGAATCTGACTGCGTTGCTCCTTCCTGCTGCGCTTCTTGGCGCGGCTCAGACTTGTATACTCTAAAGTCTGGTTGGTTATCTTTGGTCTTATTCTTGTTAGAGAAAATGACCACTTGTTGCTCAGTGCCATCGGCACCCTTCATTTTGCCCGTAAGATACTTTTGATTACGACCTTCGCGTTTCCACAAAGCTCCAATTTCCCTTTCGGACCACTCGTTATTTTTTGGTGTATCACTCATGTTATCAAAACGATACCTTATATCCACTCCTATGTCAAGAGGAATATACATTTTTTGTAATGTTCACAAAAGCTCTTACTGTATTTAGGGAATCTTTTTCTAGTTCTTCTAGTCGTTCCTTTACTAAATGCTTGGTTTCTTTGGCGTGATTAATTTTATCTGCGCCGTAGGCTATTCCAGCACTCCAAACCGGTGACCTTGAAGAAAAGTATTCCTCTTCATTTTTCTTACTTCTGCTGATTATGATTGAATTGCAGCCGCATAAAGCGGCTAGAACTAATAGGTATGTATCTTCATCGTATGAATAAAGATTTTCATACTTATTAAATATTTTGGGTAAAATTGTAAAAGCGTCATCACTTAAGGTTTCTGCTTCTACGCTAACTGCGCCGTCTGGTAGAGGATCGCGGTAACCGGCATTACCCTTTCTGGTTATATAGCAAGATCCCGACCTTTCGGGATCATTGTAATTTTTAAAAACGTCAAAATTATTGTAAATTGTTGTTAACCTATTAGCAATCTCAAAACCATATTTTTTTTGGGTGCCTTCTGCTATCCAGTCAGCGTAAGCAAAATAAAGTTCTGAATCTGGGTTCCACTTGCTTGGAACTTTCCAGTTATGAAAACCGGGGTAATGCAAGAGCCATCTTACCACGCGTTTGGATTTAAGTGGGTTTCTGGTTGTTACCTCTGGGTATATCGCCACGTAATCTGATAAATCTTTATCGGTTACAATTTCACCTTTATCATTCCACCCCTCGGTAAGAAAATCGGAATCTACTAAATTGTCTTGCAGTCCCGGAAGGGGTATGGTTTGTTTTGGTTTTTCTGATAGATATACTTCTTCACCGAGACTTCTTAAGTCGTGAAACAATTTATACATTGCAATACACCCACCGCATTTAAAAATGCTAGGGGTATTCATTGAGTCAGTGTTAAATATAACGTATTTCACAAATTAACTGATTCTCCACATGGATTGGAGTAATATTCTATCTTTTGGCTTCTCGGCCTTAAAAGAGGTGCGGGCATGCAGTAGGCGTTGGTCATTAAAAGCGAACGCGTCTCCACTTTCGGCTCTTAGTTTAAAAACTGAACTGCTTTCTCTTTGTACTTGTAGGAAAGAAAAAAATCTTTCGCACAGTTCGTTTACAAACGCGTCAGTTTTAATAGTTCTGTAATAATTCCAGTGTGTTTTATATCCAGTTTCGTCATTTGTGATAATCTTGGTGACGTTTTGGTTATCATCTGCGCCCTTACTTATGGTGACTTCTGTGTTTAAGAGGTCATTAAGGAGTGTTTGGTCTGCAACTTCTAGATCTTGTATTAATCTAGATACTGGGTAAATGAGTTGTTCCCCTCCTTCAGCTACTTGTTTTTTCATGATAAAGAAATTAACTTCGGCAGCGTCGCCAAACCAAGCGTTATCATTATGAAAAGGCTGAGGTGTTGTGCTATGTGCGTAACTACTTTCTTTGTCTGGTTGGTTTGATATTTCCCACCACTTTGCTTGTTGTAGGTTTTCATCAAAATCGTATTGCCTGTGGTCTAGAGTTAAGCCGCATTTTTCTGACAAGAACTTACCCCAATAGTTTCTGTTTCTGACTTCGTTATGTGCGCCTCTTATTACTAGTGGGTACTCTTCGTTCTCGAGCGCTAGTAATAGTTCTGGTAAGTCTTTTTCTATTTCCTGTGCATAGTGTAATTGTTTAGTCATTTAATTTATATTCCTTTATTTTTTCTAACGTTTCTTCCTTGCTATGGTTCATCATATGGTCTACTACTGATAATGAAGGTCTCGTATTTATGAATTTTAATTCAATGTTATTTTTATTGAACTGCTCTTTACTGTATAATTCTCTGCCGCCCATTGGGTTTACATATGTGCTGACTCCTTCTCTTTTGCAAATATCTATTATTCTTTCTTGTCCTTTTAAGCCATTTTTAGGATAAACCGAAGAGCTATCAACGAACTCCACGCTTAGTTTTAAAAAGCTACATATAGACTTAATAGAGTAAAGTAAATATTTGGATAAATTTGTTTCTTTGTTATATATTATATCTGACACAAGACCATTAACATTATTAAATCTAGCGCATTTTTTGCTGTATGCGGCGCTAATTTTGTTTAGCACTTTCTTTTTCCAGTTGTGATCTGCGGATAGGTATAATTCTTTTATTAGTTTATTTTGGCTAGCTTTTTCTATGCAGAGGTTTATTTGATGATGTTTGTCATTTAAGTTGATGGTGTTCCTGTGTATCCACCCTTTCTTGATGAAGTTAACGTCATCTAATATCACGAATTTATCTACAGAATGTATTAGTTGCCAGTAGCCTAGGTACGGAAAGAAGTAGGGCTGCATTATTGCGATCTTTTTCATTTATATACCTCAAACTTAGAAAGGTCTTGATATTCTTGAGAAACGTCTAGGTTGTCTTTCATCCCTGCCATTAACACTAGTCCTCTAGCAGCCGTTTCGGGGGGCATGTACATGTTCCACCCTAACATGTGAAAGTGATCACTAATGTGAGGAACTGCGTTTCTTCCGTGGTACCTAGCTTTCCGGAACCAGTTTGCCGCCTTTTCGTTATCGGTTAAAATAGCCCCACCCTTTCCGAGTTTTAATATTTTACTGGGACCACTAAAAGAGAGGCACATATACTGATCTTCCCTGTACATTCCTTTGGTGAACCTTAGAGCGCTGTCCCAGACTGGGGTCGGTGTAAGTCTGTAGGCACCCTTGAGGAATTTTTGCGAGGGTTGAAATTTAACTTTTGCGCCCGCGTGAATAATTTGGCAGGGCACGGACATGTAGGTGTGACTTGGGATAGTAATCTCTTGATCTTTGACGTCAAGATATTTCAAGGATAAAAATATAGCATTACTGCATGAATCTAACGCTATTGCGTGTGGCGCGCCGGTGTATTCACATAGGGCTTGTTCAAAATCTGCTGTAACTCTGTGTGGGTTCATTTTTTCATCTTTCGCTTTAGTATTTTTCTACCCTTAGTGTGAAGGTTGATTATTGTTTGTGGGGTTAGGTCGAATCTGTCTGCTATTTGTTTCCAAGTTAGTTTTCCGCTGTCATTTAGGTATCTTAATTTAAATATTTTAAAAATCCTTTTGTCACTGAGTTTTTCCAAGATGGTAAATGCTTGTTCTATGTCGCACTTAGTTTGTTCAGTTGGGTCGAAGTCGTCCATAGACTTCTTGTTATAGAAATGATTAATTGCCTCGTCTTCTACATTAATGTACTTGCCGTTGTGTTTTATATAGTTCAGGCAATGATACCTAGTGTAGTTTGCTAGCCAAGTAGAGAACTTAGCCTTCTTGTCTTCTTTAAATGAATTAATTGCTCTATAAAAAACAAAAAATTTATCCTTGTATACGTCATTTACATCCAGTCTGGATGAGAACTTATTACACATAGAATAAAAGAGATTTTGGTGTCTCTCTGTTAGAGTTCCAAAACTATCACTACAATTCTTATTTTTAATTAATTTAATTAATTTTAAATCATCTTCTACTTTATTCTTTTCTTTTTTCATTATACCATGTGACAAACTCAAGTACCTTATTGTTCAAGTACTCGTTTTCAAGGGGGGTGTCACACTTTACTTTTTCCCATTCAATAGAAAAATCTGCATGATTTTTTAAAATGGGGTCTTGGCGGGTTTCCTCACTGTTTACTGGGTCTTTCCAGATCCTCTTACCGTCTTTGTTTTGGTATTGAGAAACATGAACAAGAACACCAAATAATTCATTCTTCAGCCAGCTAACTTCATCTTTTTCGTACTCTTGGTAACGGATATCTGTTATTACGGGCACATCTTCTGTCTGGGCATTTGTTAGGAACGATTTTATGTTTGGGGTTACTTTATCTATCCAATGCCTGCCATTGGATAACTTACGTTTAAAAACTCCATGAAAAACTAAGAATTCTCTAACCTTCTCTTTTTCTTCTCTGCTGCAATTAGAGGGGTCTATTCCATACTCAGAAAGGCACCATTCGGCGCAAGCTTGTTTTAATTGATCTGCCAGAGCAAATCTTCTTACTGGTAAATGTTTAGATAATAAGCTAAAGAATAAATCCTTACCCGCTCCTGCAACGCCGCTTATGCCTATTACCTTTCTCTCCACTTCTTGATGTTACCATATATCTTTGAGAAATCAAGTAATAAGTTCATTCTCGACTTAGTGGCAAAAAATAAGTGTAAATATAGTACATGAGAGTAGGACGAACTACAAAATTAAAGCGTAAGGTAAAAAAAAGATCTAAAAATGCACCAAAACAAGTGGCAACTCCATTTGTATTGCCGATAGATGAGTACTGGGAGCCCAAAGAAACAAAGATGACCTGTGAGTTTATCGAAAAAGAATTGGCCGTGCAAATTAACGAAAAAAAATATTACTGGCAAAACCCCACGAGAAGATACGACAGGAACGATGCCAAATGGAATCCCACATGGAAAGGGTACGCTGGTCAAGGATTTGTTTTACCCTCGGAACAGTCCGAAAATCATTTTCGAACAGGCTGTAGGAATATATTTTTATGGTCCGAGGGGGACGACTTTGGGTATAAAATATTTACAAGGGGGGAAAATCAAAAAAGAAGAATATATAGAACTCTATTTAAAGAGCGAATGAGAAAACTGTGGTTCTGTAATCGAGCAACGGTGGAGACCCTTCATTGCGCTCATAATTATTTAGCTCATTTTAATCTTGCTCCCAAAAGTTACGAATTGATAAACTTTAATGACGGTGAGCTCTGGGGCTTAAAGGTGCAAAGAATAATGGGAGAAAACAAATGGAAAGATTTTGAGAGCATGCGTGATGCGGGGTTCGAGGAAGGCGAGTATTTAAATAAACTTACGGGACTTATGCAAAAATTAGATTTAAACCTAATGGAGGGCATAGATTGGAACCCTACGAATTACATTCTTTGCCATAAAACCAACAATATCTATTTTATAGACATAGAGTACAAGCACTTGAGGTTCGGGTACAATAAGGTCCGAAAACATTTTGTTATTAAATGACAATAAATGCAGTGTAAATATATTGCATGAGCGGGAAAAAACCTACCACTTTAATGGTTGTGGCCCTGTGGTCTGGAAATAGAAGAATCTTCTCTAATGTGAGTGAGGATATAAAATATATAGACCGCAGGCCATCCTGTGTAGGGCCCATTTTTTCAAGGGACGAAATACTAAAGCGCAGGGTAAAGGTATTAATGGAGGTAGATCACGGCGAGCCAATGGACACAATATTTGTTAATCCACGCAATGATGAGAATCCGTGCTACAAAGAGTATTTAGACTACTTAAATTCCCTAAACGGACAAAAAACAAAAAATGGGAATATAATTGTAGAACATAGGGAAAACACTGGAATAAGCTTTGGTTCCATGAACTACGCTTGGCAAAAATACAAAGATGATTATGATTACTTTTACTTTACTGAAGATGACTATGTCAATATTTCTGAAGGATTCGTTGGTGCTGGAGTGAACATATTAAAAAACAACCCCGAATTCGGCATGGTAGCCACCCTTCAAAGAACAGAAAGGAAATACCCCAAAGGCAACAGTGCTATTTATTCAAATAAGGCACTAAAGCTTACGTTTGGGAATGGCAACATTCCTCATGTTACTGAGCCTCACTTGCAGCACAGCATGAGAAGACACACGGATCAGGAAAGAAGATGTGGGCTACGCGTACGAAATGCTGGTTATGATATATCCAATCTCCCAGAGGGTTTTGATGTAATTGAGAAAATTGGTTACAATGATAACTCTACAGATGACCGATCCGAGAAGGCAAAGAAAGCTGGCTGGGGTTGGTCTGCGTATGTCAGGCAGCAGTGGAAAGTAGATTGGGGCAAGTACAAACGTTTTGATATGTGAATTACATTTTTCTAGAACATAGACACAAAACCCCCTGTAAAGGGGTTTTGCTAAAGAAGTATATGCGAAACATTTTTCTTAGACCCAGTGATTTAATTGATGGGGCATTCAAGACATATACGCAACTCTTTCGAGAACCATCTCCCATATAGGGTGAGAAACTGTGCTTAAAAACTCATTACAATGGTTAACCACAACACGCCGGGGCATTGCAGCGGGAACTACCCACTAGTTTTTTTAGGACGTATAAAATCCTAGGCATACCCTTGAGTATAGACTCCTGCCAAAAGCCCTGATTCGGGAAATCTCATCTTGGGAAAACTCCACTGTTTACTCTCAGCGAGCTTAAAAGGGATTTTACCTTTTGAGTGAAGGTACTACATCTCCGAATTATTGTCAATAAAAAATGTTCGCTCCCTCCTTTTGCCATATGTCCATGCCCCAGCCCCTTTCGTTTTCTATATCATTTTTAGCCCATATGTATACATCTTCAGGCTTTTTAACTGTAAGAGCTAGATGAGTGGCTCCAGAATCACTACCCAAATAAATTGGACAATTCTTGAGCAACCATATTGTCGTATGTAAATCATACATGTGTGAACCGCGGTCAGTTTCCCCCACTGGAGTTCCAATATTTACGAATTGATAGTCTGGATATTTCTTAAAAAACTGTTGAGGAACCTCATTGATAGTTTTGTAAGCGTAAGCAGGACTTGCACCCTCAACCCAAACCCTTCTGTTCCAGCATATTACCTTAGAGAAATCTAAGTCATTTTTAATTTTTTTAATTTGATCAAAGTTTGGCTTTAATCTATTTTTATTTAATTTAGCGTAATATTTAAAATCAGAGACAATGCTTGTAAATTTCGCTAGCGGCTTAGTGCCGGCAGG
>MDSZ01226670.1_pt1 | contig 14646 bp, 14 predicted proteins | sample 811201 | NCBI WGS metagenome assembly MDSZ01 (sample SAMN05326647, study PRJNA326480) | marine metagenome | isolation source: seawater | place: Indian Ocean: North | collected 2010
AAACAGGGGAGCGATTATGTTAAAAAGAACAATCTCTTTTTCTGTCGCATTGGTATTGTGTGCAGGACTGTATGCACAAGACCATCCAAATACTTCTAGTGTGGCAGCGCCTGGTGACCCAATGTGGGTTATACTCAATCATGTAAAGGCGGACAAGCGCGCGCAGTTCGAGAAATATGTCTATGAAGTTCTGTTGCCAGCGTTTGAAAAGAATGCTGAAAGCGATCCGATCTCCAGGAATAGTCTAGAGCATACACGGATGTTGGAGCCAAGCAGGATGAATAAAGACAGTAGTTACACCTACATTTGGCTAATGGATCCCCTTGTTAAAGATGCAATCTACTCTTATCCAGGTATTCTCAATCGAGTTCACAGCCCCGAAGAAACCAAGAAGTATATATCTATGAACAATGAATGCCTGGTCGGTCCTCAAGTCAGCTTTCCTGTTAAGCAAGGTCGTTGGTAATAAATTCCCTGTCAATGGCTTGGTGAAAAGGCAAAACTTCCACATCTGCTTTCTCAACCACACTGGATTCGAGTTGTAACCCCTATACCCGTTAATTGCAGAGGGGTAGGCCTTTGATATATTCATCACTCACATTATATTGATTTATTCAGTCTTCATAGACTGAAGTGAGTTCACTAACATAATATTTCACATTAAGGAAGAAACAAATGAAAATTGATTATATAAAAAGTACAACCCTTTTTTGTATGCTGATTATTACAAGCTTTGAATTTTCTTATAGCCAAACTTTAGAGGAAATTATTGAGAGCAAGCATAGATCTAAAGAAAATAAGGTCAGGGACCAGTATAGAAACCCCTTAGAAACACTTAAGTTTTTTGGAATTAAGAATACGATGACTGTTGTAGAAATTTATCCAGGAGGAGGCTGGTATCAAGAAATATTAGCACCCTTTTTAAAAAATAAAGGTCAATACATTAGTGCAACATATGATGAAAACTCTGAAAATGAACGTACTAGAGTAAGATATCAGAAAGAAAAAGAAAAACTAACTTCAAATAAAGACTTATATGGTAATGCAATCATGGTACCTATGACGGGCTCTGTTTACAGAGAGGAAGAATCAGCAGATATGGTATTAACTTTTCGGAATTATCATAATTGGATTGGAAACTCTGAATTTGAAAAACTTCGTTCAATTTATAAAACTCTTAAACCGGGAGGGGTTTTAGGAATCACCGATCATCGAAGTAATTCAACTATAGATGAAAAAGGCTATAGTTGTGAACCTTGTATGATTAAAGATGCGGAAGCTGTTGGTTTTGTTTATGTAGCTTCTTCGCAGGTAAATGCAAACCCTAAGGATACCAAAGATTATCCTATTGGAGTTTGGAATTTACTCCCAACTTTATCTGAGGAAGGTTTAGATAAGAAATCAATTAAATCAAAACAGAGACAACTCAAATTGATAGGAGAGAGTGATAGATATACTTTAAAATTCATTAAGCCGATAAATAACTAAATCTCGCTAATTGTAGGGACACTCTTCAATTTCAACCTGTTTGCACCCCCATACCCCTTAATTGCTGGGGGGTAGGTCTTTAGTATATCTCCCACTCGCCTTCTTGAGTCGGTTCTGGAAAGTTGATTTTCTTTCAATAACTGTATACATTGACTTACGATGAATGTACAGTTGAAGTGGGTGCACTGTTGGGCGTTCAGTATATGATCGCCAAGATGGTCAACCAGGTCTTGCGCTTGGGAGATCAAACATGACGAACGAGAGCCAGCCACAGCTAGATGTGCCTCAGCTGGTCCGAGAGGCGAACGAGAGATGCCAGGATCACCTTTTGCCCACACCTCTTGAGCACTCTATGTATCTCAGCAATATAATCGAGGGTGAAGTCTGGTTAAAGTTGGATTCGATGCAGCGAACCTCCTCTTTCAAGTTTCGCGGTGCCATCAACAAGATCCTTTCGCTCACCGAAGCGGAACTGGACAGAGGCATTGTCTCAGCCTCTACGGGGAATTACGCCCTTGCCGTTGCCGAGGCCATGCGGATTCGAAATCGTCGCGCCACCATTTACGTGGCCAAGGATATCGAGCCATCACGTCTGGAGCTGCTGAGGTCTCATGGCTTGGATCTGGTCATTCATGGCGAAGTCGCCTGGGATGCGGAGAAGGAGGCCCGGCGAGCGGGGGATGAAGAAGGCAAGATCTATGTGTCGCCCTACAACGATCCCATCGTAGTTGGTGGTCAGGGCACCTGCGGCTATGAGATTTCGCAGCAACTTCCCGATCTGGACGCGGCCTTCTTAGCCTGTGGAGGAGGGGGATTGCTGACCGGCTCGGCGGGTTGGTTGAAGTCTCATAACTCCGATGTAGAAGCCTTTGGCGTCTCTCCAGCGAACTCCCCAGTCATGTATGAATCGATGCGCACCAACAAGATGGTCGAGATGGACACCCAGCCGACACTGGCGGATACCTGCGCCGGCGGCATAGATCTGGACAGCATTACCCTGGATTTGTGTCGGCGTTATGTGGATGAGATTGTGTTGCTCACGGAAAAAGAAATCGAGGCATCCATCCGCCTGTTGTTCGAACAACATCGTCTGGTGACCGAAGGGTCAGGCGCGCTGAGCATTGGGGGTCTGCTAAAACGAAAAGAGCGATTCAAAGGTAAGAAAGTGGTCGCGGTTGTCTGTGGACGGAATGTTAATCTGGAAGTGTTCAAAAAGATCATCGCGTAGACCCAATGCCTGATTTAAAAGTCACCATTTTTTTCGAAGAGGAACCGGTTGAAAAACGCATTCGAAGTCAAACTCCAGCTCGTCGAATTGCTAATTCCCAATTGGAATCGCGAATGCTCAGGTACAGTTAAATTGAATAACAAAACGCTCCAAGTCCAGGACGCAAGTGATGGGTAAACTTGCATTGATTTCTGAGGAGACGGTCCGGAAAATCGTGACTCGTCAGCTTGCTTTTGATGCAGTTCGCGCCGCATTCGAAGCCGTTGCAGCTCATCGCTCGCGGGTGTTCGATGTCGTCATTGGCACTGGCCTGAATAATGGTGAAGCATTTGCCATTAAGTCGGGTATTGACATTGAGAATGAAATGGTTGGCTTCAAGTGTGGCACATACTGGGCCGGCAATTTCGATAAGGGCCAGCCTGCTCATGGGTCAACGATCTTGCTGCTCGATCCGGAGACCGGATTCCCAAAAGCATTAGTGAACGCATCCTATCTAAACGGTTACAGGACTGCTGCCGCGAACGCGATTGCAGTCTCCAACCTGGCTCGTGCCGAAGCAGCGGTGCTGGGTGTCATCGGTGCCGGCCTTCAGGCCGAACAGGAAATTCGGGCAGTGGCCGAAGTTAGGGCGTTTTCCCAGATCAAAATTTCCACACGATCTGAGGCGAGAGCCAGCTGGATAGCTGATCGCTTGCATGACGTTGACATCGATATCCGATTCACGAGTGCGGAAGATGCCGTGCGTGGCTCAGATGTTGTCATTACCGTTACGCCTTCGGAGTTACCACTTGTCCAGGACGAATGGATCAGAGAAGGAACTCATATTTCGGCTATGGGTGCTGATGACAAGGGCAAGCATGAACTCGATACGGCTATTTTGAAACGGTCGAGCCTGTTTGCCGATTACCCTCAACAATCCATCATTATCGGTGAATTTCAGCATGCCTATGATGATGGACTCATAAACTCGGCCGATGACATCTGTGCTTTGGGGTTGGTCACGCTTGGAAAATCACCCGGCAGAATTTCCGATTCCCAGATCACCGTCTTTGATAGCTCCGGAATTGCAATCCAGGATCTGATGGTAGCGGGTGCGATTTTCGAAGCGGCTCAAAAAATGAATAAAGTCCAGTACATCGACTTTTAAGGAATGCATCGATAATCACCAGCCAAGATTATAGTATCGTAGATCCGGACTCGTTGGAAACGCCGGCCATGCTGCTCTTCCAGGATATGATGGACCACAATATTCGAAGTGTCTGCCAGGTGGTGGGCGGAGGTCAGAATCTGATAACCCATGTCAAGACACACAAATCGGAGGCGGTCGCGCGCAAACAGGTCGAGGTTGGAATTGACGGATTCAAGTGCGCCACGTTGAAGGAACTGGCAATGGTGCTACAGGCCGGAGCACGCAAGGCGATACTCTCGTACCCTCAGGTCCAAAAGCGAAAGATCGAGCGTCTCTGCGACCTGACTTCGTCCTACCCAGACGCGTGGGTCGCCACCATCGTCAGTACCCCGTTTCACCTTGACGTGCTGGCTACCGTCGCCGCACGCCGAAAACAGGCGTTGTGCGCGATGCTGGATCTGGATGCTGGCATGCACCGTACGGGGATTGGATTCGGCCCGGATGCCGCAAAGTTGTACCGGAAAATCGACGCAGACCAGTTTTTACATCCATCCGGATTTCACTTGTACGACGGACACGATAACTTTAGCGACGTGGTTCAACGCGAGGCGGCAGCGCAGCGAAACATCGATTCGCTTCAGGAATTTAAACAGCAGATCGAATCGGCAGGGATGCTTGTTCCGTGCGTGGTTGCCGGTGGCTCCTTTTCGTTCGCTTACTACGCACGCACAGAGGGCATGCACGGTTCACCGGGGACATTTATCTACTGGGATATTGGCTACAGTACGGCGATGCCTGATATGCCGTTTCGCTGGGCTGCCCTGATCCTGACCCAAGTGGTTGATCGGCATCCGGACGCGGGGACGATCACCACGGATTTGGGATCCAAGGGAATCAGTTCAGATCTTCCGGTTGAGGAAAGGGCTTACCTGATTGACCAAGATAAGGCGCAATTTATACAGCAGAGCGAAGAGCACGGGGTATTCCGGATCCCGGGTAAACTACCTCGTGTGGGAGACTATTTGCTGGCGGTGCCGGGTCACATTTGTCCCACGACGATCCGCTACCCTGGCATCCACGTGATTAATACCGCTGGAGAGGTGATCGACTACTATTTGCACACGGCGCGCGATCGCCTTTAAAACGTTTGAAGCGATACAATGTCTGCCGGCGATAAAAACAACAAGTGGTAATCCATGGCCGTATCGGATAGCGTGCAAGACGAAGGACTGGTACGTGTGATTGGCACCGGTGCCTTGGGATTGAGTGTCGTTAACATGGTGGTCGGGGCCGGCATTTTCGTGATGCCGGGACTCGTCGCCGCGGTGATTGGACCGGCAGCGATAGTTGCTTATCTGATCTGTTCGGTCACGGTTGCACTTGTCTTCCTCTGTTTCGCTGAGGTGGGCAGCCGTGTCTCGCGCAGCGGCGGTGCTTATGCCTACGTCGAGGAAGCATTCGGTCCATTTGTCGGATTTATCGCGTCGATCCTGTTCTGGTTCGGTTTCTCCGCGCTGGCGGACGCTGCGATCACGGTAATCATGGTCGATTCAATTGCCATCGTGGTTCCAATCCTGGGTGAGTCCATCCCGCGCGCAGTATTCATCATAGCATTGTTGACGTTCCTGGCTGCTGTGAACATTCGGGGCGTTAAAGCGGGAGTGCGTTTATACATATTCAACACGTTGGCCAAGCTGGTGCCGCTACTCTTACTGGTGGGCGCCGGGTTATTTGTGATTAACATCGAGTACCTCGCCATTCCCGAGTGGCCTTCCGCTGCAAGCATCGGTGCGAGTACGATCCTATTATTTTATGCGTTTAACGGGGCCGAATCCGCGTTGAACGCCAGTGGCGAGATACGAAACCCTTCGAAGACTGTGCCGCTCGGATTACTGCTCGGCCTGGGCGGAATTCTTCTGCTCTACGTTGGCCTGCAAACAGTGGCGCAAGGCGTGCTCGGGCCCGAGCTTGCAAATGACACCGAAGCACCTCTGGTGGCGGTTGCGACCGCCGTTTTCGGCGACTGGGGCGGAAAGATGCTGATCACGGGCGTGGTCATTTCTATCTACAGCAATCTCAGCGGTGACATGCTGGGGGGACCCAGGGTTGTATTCGCGTCATCGCTGGACAACAACCTGCCAAGGTTTCTTGGAAAGGTTCATCCGAAGTACAAGACGCCCCACATCGCGATTGTTTTTTTCGCTGTAGTCATTGGTGTGTTCGCGTTAAGTGGCACATTCAAGTACTTGGCCGTTGTGGCAACCGGCTCACTGCTGCTCGTCGACCTCGGAGTCATCCTTGCAGTGTTGCGTTTACGCCAGCGTGACGGATTGCCCAAAGACGGCGAGTTCAGGCTGCCATTCGGGCCAGTAATTCCCTTACTGAGTTGTGCCATTGTGGGCTGGCTACTACTGCAGGTGCCACTCAATGAAGCCGCCACCATCGTCACGTTGGTTGGCGTTTGTGCAGTAATCTATGCAATCCGTTCTCTCTTTCGCGGTGCCTGGAAAACAACAGCAAAATCGGTAGAACCTCATCCAAGAAAGGGAATCCAATAAACAATCACGGAAAGAAATTAGGGAGACAATAGGAATGAATGTCACTCGACAAATTCAAATGCGGACACTCATCACGATGGCGAACGTTTTATTGCTTTTTGCCTGCTCCAAAGTCTCGAATAAAATTCCTGAGAATGGCAGTGCAGAAAGCGGTTTTGATACTGCGTTAGCCTCTATTTCTCGCGCAAACATACAGTCGTCAATAAACTACCTTGCGGCAGATGAACGCGAGGGTCGTATGACTGGCAGCCGGGGTTATAACGAGTCGGCTCAGTATGTAGCCGACAAGTTTGCCGCTATGGGATTGGAGCCTGGTGGAACGGAAGAATGGTTGCAGCAGGTTCCGTTCATCACGCGAATGCTTGACGTTGAAAATTCCGGTGTTACATTGCACAAAAGCACTGGTGACGTGGATCTGGAGTGGGCAAAAGACCAGATCATCTACGCTGACCGGTTGCGCGCAGAAAACCGAATTCGTGCCGAGGTGGTTTTTGCTGGCTTTGGCGTACATGCTCCCGAGCTTGGTTACTCGGACTTTGATGAAATCGACGTTAGCGGAAAAATTGTCGCAATGTTCTCAGGTGCGCCTGCCACGTTCCCTTCCACGGAACGTGCTCACTATTCATCCGGCAGGACCAAGGCTGCAGAATTGGTAAGGCGCGGCGCGATTGGCCAAATTGGGCTAATGAGTCGCCTGGCGGAAAGACTAGACCCATGGGAAAATTGGACGCAAAACCTGGGCACACAACCAGGCATGTCCTGGATTGACGAGAGTGGCGAGGTTGCCGACTTTCATCCGGAACTTCAGGGTGATGCAACGTTCAATCGACATTCAGCCGAGCAACTGTTCGAAGGCTCGTCACTGACTTTTGAAGAAGCGCTCGATGCGGCGGACGAAGCCCGACCCTTGTCTACGGCTCTGGACATTGAGGTTACGATGTATCGTAGGGCGGAACATGAGCGCATCACCAGTCCGAATGTTGTTGGCATTTTGCGCGGCCGTGATCCGGAACTGACAAACGAGTATGTCGTCTATTCGACTCACCTCGATCACCTGGGAACTGGCGCACCGGTCGATGGTGACAGTATATATAACGGCCTCTACGACAACGCACTCGGGGTAGCGGTGACCATTGAAATAGCTCGCACCTTTGCCTCCTTGTCGGTGCCACCTCGCCGATCGATAGTGTTTGTCGCTGTTACCGGCGAGGAAGAAAAATTGGCTGGTTCAGACTATTTTGCGCACTATCCAACCGTACCATCGTCCGCCATCGTTGCGAACGTGAATATCGACATGCCGATGTTCCTTTTTCCAATGAATACGGTCACAGGTTATGGCGCCGAGCACTCATCTTTAGAAGGTCTCACTACGGAAGAGGCTCGAAAGGAGGGCTTCGAGTATATCCTCGATCCTTTTCCCGACCAGGTCTATTTCATACGTAGCGATCAATATTCCTTTGTAAGACAGGGGATCCCTTCTGTATACCTGGCAGAGGGAATAGGCTCCTCAGATCCTGCCGTGGACGGTCGCGCGGTACTCGACGCTTTTTTTGCAGAGCACTACCATCAGCCTTCGGATGATCTGTCTCAACCGATTGAATGGGAGACAGCGCTGAGGTTCTCACGTGCCGGTGCACGTATTGGTTACCGGATAGCGATGGAAGATCAGCGTCCTACCTGGAACGAGGGCGACTTCTTTGGTGAAAAGTTTGGCCATTGACCATAGACGGACGTTTGGTCAACGAGTATTCAAACAAGATAGAAATGCGAAACAACCTGGTAAATAACGGGGGACGGTCGGGATGAAAGAAACACCCACATCGTGATATAATTTTTTGGTATTTAGGTTGGGCTCATAACCCGATGGTCGGAGGTTCGATCCCGATCGGCTCCACTAAATAATAAAACATTGAGTTTTAATTAATATATTCAGTAACATTGGTCGTTATAGTTAAAGCAAATATGAATATGTCCGCAATATCTCTTCAGTAAGTACCCTCTTTCCTTCCCGAACCTAATTTTTCTACTCACAGCACTTTCCCCGACAAAAAAAATAAAATTTATCATTATACAAGATTTCACATATCAATAATCAATAGGAGACTAAAATGAACCTGTATGTTGGAAACCTAAGCTATGAAATGTCCGAAGAAAATCTCCGGAGTGAATTTGCCGAGTATGGTGAGGTACAAAGTGCCAAAATCATAACCGATAAATTTACCGGCCGCTCTCGCGGTTTCGGCTTCGTGGAAATGAATTCCGATGATGAAGGAAAAAAAGCCATGGAAGCGTTGGCCGGAAAAGATTGCGAAGGTCGGCAGCTGGTCGTCAATGAAGCACGCCCACGTAGCTAATCTTTAGTTAGACAGCTATAGTTAAAGAAAACCCCGCTTATCAGCGGGGTTTTTTGTTTCTAGATTCTCCTGATTGACTTTCCCGCTATCTCTCCTTAGTTTGCCTCCAGAGAGGTAGTTTTCCCATTATGCCTTCTCAACTAAACTCCGAACCCATGCAGTCCACTTACCAAAAACTGACCAAACAAGAAATTAACGATCTTCCCCTGCGCAGGTATGACGGACCGATTCACGTGGCTGCTTCTTTAAATAATGCCAATCGCGCCATCGATGCTCTGCTTAAAGAAAATGTCATTGGATTTGACACCGAGACGCGCCCTGCCTTCCGTCAAGACGAGGCTTATTTGCCGTCAATTCTTCAGCTGGCGGGACATGATGCTGTTTATATTTTTCAGTTAAATAAAGTTGGGCTCTGCGAAAGTATATTGCGTATCCTGTCGAACCCGGATATTATCAAATGCGGCGTTGGCCTTCATCGCGATCTGGCGGATTTGATGCAGCTATCCCCCTTTAACCCTGAAGCAATGATAGATCTGGGTACAGCGGCCCGGCGGGCTGACGTACCGCACGACGGCCTTCGGGGGTTGACGGCACTCTTTTTAGGTTTCAGGATATCGAAACAGGCATCCACGACAAATTGGAGCGCAAAGGAACTGTCCATTAAACAGATAACCTATGCCGCCACCGATGCCTGGGTTGGGCGCGAATTATATTTCAAATTCAAGGATGAACATCTGCTCTGAAAAATAATTAATTGACCAATCTTATATTGTGAAGTCATAATCAAACCTAAAGGAGAAAATAATGAAAAAGCACCTACCGCTATTGATACTCAGCCTGTTTCTGGCATCTTGTGTAGCTCCTCGGGGAAAAACGGGAGCTTTTTTGTTTGTGGGTATACCAAGGCTCATATTCTCCTCCTGATTGACTTTCCCGCTATCTCTCCTTAGTTTGCTACATTATGTTTCCACATCAGCTTTCTCAACCACTTTCCCAATCTCAACCTGATAAATGACGGGGTGACGGTCGGGATGAAAGAAGCACCCACATCGTAATATAATTTTTTGAAAAAATGAAAAAGACTGAATGGGATATTCAAGATGATTTAACAGCACGGTGGATAAAAAACGGAGGGGCTACTTGTAACCAGAAAAAACTGTTTTTTGTTGCTAGAGAAGTAATGGCACCATCCTGGTTAATTAATGATAAAAACAATAAATGGAATGAACCGTCAATCGACTTTGTCTTTATTGATGCGAAAGGGCAGATCTGGTTAATTGAGGTCAAAAGAGCCATTAAGACTCCTAGAGATGCCTGGTCGGCTCTTTGCCAAGTTTCACATCGTGCTGTTCAACTTCAAAAATCATACTCCTTCGCAAAACTGAGTTCAGCATATTTATCAACTCAAGATAATGGTATTCCACACAAGTCTGACTTACTTGAAGAGCACAAAATACATTTTGACCTTTCCAACCCTATTTCCGTTGATGCGATCCGAGATGGGCCTTTCCGCAGGGTGGTTGCTGCTAATAGTATCGCTGAAAATTTCCCTGATATAAGTTCTCATTTTTCAAACTCCAACATTGTTGAGTTGCAAAAGAACATTAGAGAAAACTACAACATTGCCAATTCTAGAGAATTCGAGCGGTTCTTAGAAATCTCTGAAAGCGAGTGGAGATCTGTTTCTTCTTTTCCTTCAGAAAAATGGCTTTTAGAGGACAATATTTGGGGGGAATGATAATGGGATCAAGTTACATATTTAAATGTAAAAAGTGCGATTACGCAGTTGAGTCTTCTGGCAAACTTGATTATGGAATGTTTGCTGTTGTAAAGCCATTTATTTGTAGTACTTGTGAAGAGGTCTTTGATGTGCAGATTGGTGAGATGGGTCAGGTTATCCCTGAAGAAATGCTGAGTAAAAAACAAAAAGAAGAATACTACAGATGCCCTGAATGTAAAGGCAAAAAATTAACCGAATGGAATCCCCGGTATCGTAAATGTCCTAAATGTGGGAATAGGATGAAGAATGAAGGATTAGAATTGCTATGGGATTAGAACAGCTGATTCATGGTCCGCTATAGATATTTGAAAAAATGAAAAAGCTCCTCGTCATGGATGAAGCAATGGAGCACATCCACATTCAAGAGCAAATTTTTATAAGTTGATATTCTCTTAATAAAGGATGTATTTGAAATAGGTTTAACTCCCGAGGCGGTAGTTCGACATCATTCTCTCCCTTGCCGCTGCGGAGCGGTAGAAGCCCATTGAATTAATATTCCCGCCGGTAACACCGAGGTAGTCCAAAGAAAAAGATTTTATAATGCGGGCAAGCCTATCTTCCGGATTCGCGGAAATTACCACATCTGTCAATTCACACACCAGTTGATGTTCCCCCGCTTCCTGTAATTCTACGGCTCTGGCCAGAACGGCATTGACCCCGCCGGCCAGCCTCACAAGCTCTCTTGCCTGAAAACGGGCGGGGAGGGGGTTAAGGTCACTTCCGTTCCCCGTATACCAACCGGTCTCGCCCTGATAGATCCCCCGCACAGACCACGCCACAGTGCCGTAGAGCTCCCTGAGCTGAGGACTGTTCACAAGATCCTCCGGCAGGCTGATAGAAGCCACCGCTTGTTCAACTGAAAGGCCGTTGTTCATAGCATTCACGGTTTTGTCATACACATGCCGGATGGCCTTAGTTCGATCATTCAGCACCTGCTGAACATTTTCTTCCCCGGCAATGGCTAACGTGTGGCTGGGGATGAGATAACGGGGTTTCAGCGCTGACATTTCTTCCAGTGAAGTGATCCACCCCTTCACAGGGCGCGGTTCCAGCATGGGTGAAGAGAGATTGGGAAAACTCTCGTAGAACTGATCACCGCAAAAGAGGGCGCGGTCATCAGGAAGCCAGAGCGTGAGATGACCTGGTGTTTCGCCGGTGGTATGACGGAGTTCAAACCGCTTCCCACCCAGCTCGAAGGTGTATTCCTTTTCAAAAGTGAGGGTGGGTAAAATAATCTCTGCCTCCCCATCAGGCTTGAAGGGTAGATCATAGGGTCTGGCTATGGCGTACTCTTCGCTGAAAGAACCGAACTGATGATTTCTGACACGCTGGTGGTAAGTGCCGAGCCAGCCCAAGTCTTTTTCGATCATACTTTTGGCAATTTCAGTGGAAATGATTTCTGTACCATCTTGGGCTAAGGATTCTGTCCCTGTAACGTGGTCCAGGTGACCGTGTGTGTAAACAATAACTTTTACCGGCTTGTCCGTGATCTTGCGAAACTCTTTCATTATCTCAGCGGCATTATTCCGGTTTTCACCAGCGTCCACCAGTACGAGCCCTTCATCTGTAATAATCATGGCGATACTCCCCAGCATGTAGCCCCGAGCCAGGTAAATATCCTCTGTTATTTTGTCAACGGTAGGAGTGAAGTTCCTCTTCCGGGACTCAAGTAATTCAGGGATGGTCTCCAACCGCAGTTTTGGTGATGGAGGCGGCGTGTAGCTGAGAGTTGCTGCGCCGGGGCTTTCCGGCTCCCGCACAACCGGCTTTCTCCCGGAAAGGGAGACAACATTGTTAACCAGCGCTGCCAGCAGTGCGACAATGACAACGGACTGAATAATGATTATGCGTCTTTTCATATAAATTCCTCAGAATTGAGATTTCGCGGAAGATAGTGAGGCTCTGTTAATAAGTGAACGATTTCCTCTGAAGATGACAAGATTTTTTAGGATAATATTCAATATGAGATAATATTATAGATAAAGGAAAACGAATGAATTGGTTAAGAAAACAAATGCTTTTGAACCCGGCAAATCCAAAACTGAGAAAGATATTTTTGGCAGTAATGGCTATTTGTGCGGTGTTGATGATTGCCGTTGGGCACTATTGGGCGGCTCTTCTTTGGGGGGCTGTTTTTCTGGATAATTATCTCCAGTATAGGACTATAAAATGAAAAAGCTACTACCGCTATTGATACTGAGGAGCTTGGCATCCATTAGTTTGGCTCGTAGAATAAAACGGGCCTTTACCACACTGCTATCCCTTCTACTTTTCGCCGGGTGCCAGAAGAGCGACAATCTCCTGAAGGACTATGTGCAGCTGGACGATGGGAACTTCCACTTCAGTGTGGAAAAAGTGATAGAGGGCGAGGCGTGGGAGACCCACGTCATCCGAATGATTTCCCAGAACTGGCTTACCGCCGATCGGGTGGACCCGGTTGAGTGGTGGCATTGGGTTACCGTCATCATCCCGGATGAAGTGGATGAGACTGAGGCCCTCGTGGTCATCAATGGCGGGAGCAGCGAGGACAACATGCCGATCTCAGCAGATCCCGTCTACGTGGAAGCCGCCGTGGCTACCAAGTCAATCGTCGCTTCCATCTCCAACATCCCGTTTCAGCCGGTCACCTACACAGGGGACGATTTCGGAGACCGGTACGAGGACGACCTTATCGCCTTTGGCTGGCGGAAGTTCTTGGAAGGGGGCGCAAGGGACAATAATGTGGAGTGGCTGGCCCAACTTCCCATGACTAGAGCAGTGTCGCGCGGTTTGGATGTGGTACAGGAAGTATCGGCATTGGCTGGGAAACCGGTGGACCGGTTTGTCGTGACAGGAGCGTCAAAACGGGGATGGGCGACTTGGACTACCGCCATTTCTGACGACCGGGTCATGGCCATTGCTCCCATCGTGATCGATATGTTGAACGTCACAAAATCGCTCTACCATCACTGGCGCTGTTACGGTGAGTGGTCACCAGCGTTGGACCCCTACGTGAACGAAGGGATCATGAACTGGTTGGGCTCCCGGGAGAACGACCGCCTGATCGAGATTGTGGAGCCGTACTCCTTTATCGAAGAGCTGGACCTTCCTAAGTTCCTCATCAATGCGAGCAGTGACGAATTCTTTGTAACGGACTCTTGGCAGTTCTACTGGGACGACCTTGTGGGGGAGAAGTACATCCAGTATGTTCCCAATAGCGGTCACGGACTGAAAACCTATGATATGTCGAGCTTGGTGGCGTTTTACAAGGCGGTCATCTCCGGCGCGGAGCTGCCGAAATTTGATTGGGAGGTGCGGGGTGACTCCATCTTTGTGAATATTAACCACAATACCAATACCGACTACACATTGACCCAGTGGGAGGCGGTGAACGAGAACGGTCGAGACTTCCGCCTGCCCGTCATCGGTACTGTTTGGACAGCAGTATCTCTCCCGCGGCAAGAGGACGGGCGCTATGCCATCGGCATCGTACCGGCAGAGTCGGGGTACAAGGCGAGCCTGCTGGAGATGGTGTTCAACCCCGGTTCAGACTTCCCCTTTACATTCACCACCGGTACCGTGGTGACACCGGACACTTATCCCTTTAGCAAGTTTGTTAGTGAGTTGCCTGAAGGAACACGTTGACTGAGAAACTGCTATCTAATGATGAAGTTGCTTTTATTGTAAAAAAATACTCAAATGGAGAATGAAAAAGCCCCTCACCATGGATGAAGCAATGGAGCACAGAGGAATATCCAGAAAGACCTTTTTAATCTGTCTGCTCCAGTTCCCCTGGTGGAGAGAAAGGTTTAAGTCAGAATTCCCATAAGAATTTTCAACTTTGATCAGATAAAAGAGGAAAACTCATGAAACGAAGTATTTTGATCGCTGTAATCTTTTCCATCGCCACGTTTTCTTTTGCCCAAACAAAAAAAGTTACCTTTACAGCCAAGGAAGGTACATGGATGAGTGTGGATGTATCTCCTGACGGGGAAACAGTTGCCTTTGATTTATTGGGGCATATCTACCTCATGTCGGCTCAAGGTGGAAAGGCCAAGCCAATCACCGAGGGTACTTCGTGGAATATGTTTCCCCGTTTCAGTCCCGATGGTAAAAAGATTTTATTGACC
>MDSZ01056864.1_pt1 | contig 14644 bp, 12 predicted proteins | sample 811201 | NCBI WGS metagenome assembly MDSZ01 (sample SAMN05326647, study PRJNA326480) | marine metagenome | isolation source: seawater | place: Indian Ocean: North | collected 2010
GGGTCCATCTGAATCACCTCAAGGTAAAAACTTATCATCATATGGTATTGATTTAAGTCTATCAAAAGATATTTTCAAAAATAAAAAAGGCACTATATCTCTTACAGTTAGAGATTTAACTAAGTCCAGACTTAGAAGATATGAAAGAGGTGGTAAGCCTGGGGATAATTATTTTACTTCTGGTGAATATTCGTGGAGAAGAACTCAAGACTTTAGACTATCTATACAGTATAGAATTAATCAAAATAAAAGAAGAAGTAGTCAGAGAGGTAATTTCGACTCTTCTGAATTCGAAGGAGGAAGTGGAATTTTTGGAAATTAACAATAAAAAAAATAATTTTATACGATAACAGTATAAAGTTGTATTTATCTAAACTTCAAAAATTTATTCTTTCAAAGTCTCTTGATAATCTAAATAATGAAAATCTGGGTATGGATTGTGATGCAATTGAAAAATTTACCCCTATTAAAAGTATTAAAGAAAAAAAAATTGATTTAATTAATTCATCAATAGATGATTTACTTGAAATAAAAAAAGATTCAGAAACTATAAAAAATAATGAGTTTGAAACAAGGCTAGGTTTTATTGAACTAGATTCAAATTCACATGCTCACATATACTTTTATGAACCAATAGTTAATTTCTTTGGTATTAAGCCTAAAGAAAAATTTATAGACTATACCTCTTCTATTTTTGATAGCTTGAGTGAAAAAAGAAAAAAATTTGAGATTAAAAAAAGGAAGTATGTAAGAAAAGAAGGAAATCATAAAAGAGGGATTATAAGGGGTGAATGTAAATTTTTAAAAAGATCAAAAGCATCATTAAGCAGATCATTATCATCTTTAGTTAGTAAAGAATTAATTAGAAAAATTTCAATAATTAACTATGAAAGTAGAGAAATAGGTATCGGTTTCAACTTAACTGTAAAAGGCAAAAAATTAATAGATGGAGTCTAGAATAAAATATTTATTTTTCATTATATTTTTTCTTTCTTGTGAAACAGATAGGAAAAACAAATCTATTTCTCCTAGAATAAAGTCATTAACAAAAGTAATTTCTCCATCTAATAATGAAGTTATAAAAAAAGGAGATTCCGTTCTTATTGAAATTAATTCAATTAATAAAAATATTAATATCATTAAGTCTAAAGCGATCATTGAAAATGATACTTTAAGTTTTGATAATGTATTTAGGTTTTCAAGTGAAAGATTTGAAAAATATGGAAAAAAACAAATTAAAGTAATTCGTTATTTGTCAAATGATAAAACTGAAATTGATATTAAAAATATTTACTTATATCCAAAGGATAAACCTAAATCATTCAATTATGAAGTTATAAAGATATTACCACACGATATTAATACCTATACCCAAGGACTTCTATTATATAAAAAAGATTTTATTGAAAGTTCTGGACAATATGGAAAATCCTTTTTAAGGAAGATAAATTCAATAAATGGCAATATTATAAAGGAAATAAAAATTAATGAAAATTATTTTGCTGAAGGAATAACAATATATGATAAAACTATATATATGCTTACTTGGAAAAATAATAAAGGATTCAAATATGATGTAGAGTCTTTCGAAAAAAAAGGAGAGTTTAATTATCAATCTGAAGGTTGGGGATTATCAACACTAAATAATCAAATTGTTATGAGTGATGGTACTGAAAAAATTTACTTTAGAAATCCTAAAACCTTTAAAATTGAGAGAACTATTGAAGTGTATGATAACAATGGTAAAATTGAAAATATCAATGAATTAGAGGTAATTAACGGAAAGTTATATTGTAATATTTATGGTAAGGATATTGTACTGATAATTGATCCAATTACAGGTTTAGTCACAGGAAATATAAATCTTGAAAAGGTTTTTAACAGAAAAAATTATAATGATAAAATAGATGTTATGAATGGAATTGCGTATAATAAAATAAATAATTCATTAATAATCACTGGTAAATGGTGGCCGTCAATGTATGAAATAAAAATTTTAAATTAAAACTATGGATCTTAATAATATAACAGCTAGAGTAAAAGAACTATCTTCTAACAGTTCAGGTAAAATTGAATCAAAAATAAAATTTGTTTTTAATGATGGGTGCATATTTATTGATGATACCGTTAACCCAACTATTATTAATAATGAAGATCACGAGGCAGACTGTACAATTACTATTGATAATGACGATTTTGAAAAAATTTTAAATAAAGAAATGGATTCAATGGGGGCTTTCATGTCTGGAAAGATGAAAATAGGTGGAGAGATGACAGTCGCTATGAAATTATCCTCTTTATTTGACTAAAAATGATTTGTGCGCATGAGAAGAGTCGAACTTCCACGACTAAAATAAGTCACTAGGCCCTCAACCTAGCGCGTCTACCAATTCCGCCACATGCGCGATAAATTATTGTTTTCTTTGTGTCCAAATTTCATATTTTGGATCACCCTTTGAACTGAACCCTTTATGATGCCAATCTCCATCCTCTATTTCAAAATCAAATTCTAAAGATTTACCAACTGTATTAGAATCTCTAGAAAAAAATTCAATATTCTCAACATACTTACCATCTATAGCTGTGTATGTACCTCCACCTGTTCCATAAAATCCTTTTTTTGATATATCATAAGCTATCCATTGAAATCTGTTTCCAGCTAATAGCTTCATTGTTTTTCGTGGTCTATTTATATCTCTCATTCTCATTTCCCCCCTTCTTTCAATTCCACTCATTAACCACGATCCACTAAGATTATTTTCATCTATATTTTTAGAGAATTCTTTTCCATCAATTTTTAAACTCCCTGAATCATTTTTTATTTTTATTTTAATATTAGAATAAAAAATTGTATCACCTACTTTTGAGGAATCCATTGAATTAAATTCTAATATTTCATAATAATCATCTTCTAAAGAATATATACCACCCATAGTACTTATAAATTCCTTTGACCCTAAATTATATTTAGATACAGAAAAATATTTATCAGAATATATTCTCAATTCGTAAATTCCATTATTAGAACTTATCCATGAAGTGTTTTCTAGCCCATTTGAAAAGCTTAATAAATTAGATATTATAAATAATAGTATATTAAGCATTATCATTCAACATTACTGGCATAACAAGCATTGTGATCTCTTCATTATCATTAATATCTTCAGGAATTAATAAACCAGCCCTATTCGGCTCAGAAAGCTTTAAAATAACTTTATCAGATTCAATGTTTGATAGCATTTCAATTAAAAATTTTGCATTAAAACCAATTTCTATATCATCTCCATCATGCTCACAAGAAATTCTTTCATTTGCTTCATTAGAAAAATCAAGATCTTCAGCAGAAATTAATATTTCAGATCCAGAAATTTTAAATCTTACTTGATTAGTAGTTTTGTTAGCATAAATAGATATTCTTTTAAGTGAACCTAAAATTTCAGACTTTGTAATTTTGACAGTATTTGAGTTATCACTTGGTATAACATTATCATAATCAGGATACCTTTCATCTATTAGCCTGCAAACCATTTTAACGTTTTCAAATGAAAAATATGCGTTTGAAGCATTAAATTCCATCTTAATTTCACAAGAATTATCTGAAGGTAAAATAGATTTAAGAAGATTAAGAGATTTCCTTGGAAGAATCATGTCATGATCAACTTCATCACCTTTAATATCTGTTCTAATATATTTTACTAATCTATGACCATCAGTAGAAACAAATGTACATCCAGCTGAAGCTAATTTAAAAAATACACCTGTCATTGCTGGTCTTAATTCATCAGTACTAGTAGAAAAAATAGTATTTGAAATAGCTGAATTTAATATATCAGAATCAATTTCAGAGATATAACCATCACTAACACTTGGAACTTTAGGAAAATCTGCAGAATTTTCTCCAGCTAATTTATATCTTCCATTATCTGAATTGATTTCAATATTATAGTTTTGATCATCAATTGAAAAAGTAACTGGTTGCTCAGGTAAATTTTTTAGTGTTTCAATTAAAATTTTAGCTGGTATTGCAACGCTTCCATCTTCTTTTGATTCAACTTGTAATTCTACCATCACTGAAGTCTGTAAATCAGATGCAGTAATTAATAAATTACCTGATTCAATTTCAAATAAAACATTTTCTAAAATAGGTACAACAGGATTAGATGTAATTACACCACTGATTGCATTAAGGTTTTTTAGTAAATACGAGGACGAGACAATAAAATTCATTATTTAAAATTTTGTGAAAGTAAATTTATAAATAATTATTAATCTTCCTCAGTAAAATCTAGAGTTTTGCTTTCTTCACCATTAGAAGAATCTTCATCTAGACTTATATTTTTTCTTTTATAAGCTGGAATAGCAAGTTTTTGCTCTAATGATTCATCACCAAAATTTTGGTTATTGTGATCATTAACTCTTTTTTTTCTTTTTGTGATATAATCATTTTTTTTATTTGAAGAATCTTCAAATTCAAAAGGGTCAGAAGAATCTAATTCTTCAATTATAACCTGATCACTTCTATCATTTTTATTATTTTCCTCATTTTTTTTATCAAATGAATCTTCATATTCTTTATAATCATCTTCTATATTATGGATTACTTCTTCAACAGGATCCTCTTCTCTCTTTATAAACTCAACTTTATTTTCATCGAATAATTGGGTCTGTTTGGAATTATCTTCTTCAGATTCAACATTAATATCATCATAAGTTTCATTATTTTCAAAACCTGTAGCAATAATTGTCACTCTGACCCTATCATCTAATTCACCATCTGTAGCCGTTCCAAAAATCATTTCTGCAGTTGATGAAGATACATCATTAATAAGTTGAGTAATTACGTTTAATTCTCTAGTAGTTAGTTCATTATCTCCTCCTCCAGATACTATATTAAGTAATATTTTTTTAGCTCCATCAATATTTCTATCATTAAGTAAAGGAGAATTAATTGCATTTTCTACTGCCTCTTGAGCTCTATTGTCTCCTGAAGATTCAGCAGAACCAAGCACTGAAGTTCCAGCATTTCTCATTACAGTGTTTACATCTTCAAAATCAACATTTATTTGCCCAGGTATTGTAACTATCTCAGCAATACATTTTGCACTTGTAGCTATAATATCATCTGCTTTTTCAAATGCCATTGACTGACTTAAGTCTCCATAAATTTCAATTAGTCTTTGGTTTAAAATAGTAATTACACTATCACATCCTTTCTTTAATTCTTCAACACCAACAAGAGCTTTATCCATTTTTGATTTACCCTCAAAATCAAATGGTAAAGTAACAATACCTACAGTCAAAATATCTAATTCTTTAGCAATCTGAGCAATTACTGGAGCAGCTCCCGTCCCTGTACCACCACCCATTCCAGCAGTAATAAACAACATCTTAGTTCCATCATTTCTTAATAATTCTCTAATTTCATGACTGCTTTCAAGTGCAGCTTCCCTACCCTTATCGGGATTAGCTCCTGCACCAAGTCCTTTTGTCAGCTCCATCCCAATTTGAATTTGATTTTTTACATTAGAAGAATGTAATGCCTGAATATCTGTATTACATATGATAAACTCTACATTTCTTATTCCGATAGAATCCATATAATTGACTGCATTACCACCACCACCACCTACCCCAATAACTTTTATTATTGATTTATGGTGAGAAGGAACAACAAATTCAAAAGCCATATCTATTTATAAATTTTCATCTTTAAATTCAGTAAGATCATCATCTTTTAGAAATCCCTTAATCCTTTCTGTTACTAGTTTTCCAAAATTATTAACTTTTGGTAATGATGATTTTCTAAATGAAAGGTCTTGATTCTGATTCGAGATACCTAATGAATTGACATAATCCCATAATAATAATCCTACTGATGTAGAATATTTTGGAAATTCCAGATTAACTATATCTGATTTTGTTAAATAAGACGATGGATAGCCTTTTCTAACATCTAGTCCAGTTATATACTTTACTTGTTGTTTTAAATTTAGAAGTTGTGAGCCTCCTCCTGTAATTACTATTCCAGCAGATAATTTTTCTCCTATTCCACTATTTAAAATTTCCTGATGAACTTTTTCAAAAATTTCTTCCATTCTTGCTTCAATAATTTTATATAGATTATCAAGTAGAATTTTTTTATCTTCTCTTTGACCTTCACCTTTAATTTTCACAAATTCCTTTACTGGTCTTTTAACATACAATGCCTTTCCAAATTTGATTTTGAGAGCTTCAGCATGATGTTTTGGTAATCCTAAACCTTCTTTAATATCCTGAGTAACTATATCACCACCAAGAGGAATTACAGCAGTATGTCTAATTATATTATCATGAAAAATAGATATATCAGTAGTGCCACCACCAATATCAACTAAACAAATACCATCTTCTTTATCATTTTCATCTAGTAAGGCCAAACTAGAAGCTAATGGTTCTAAAATTAAATTTTTGCATTTAACATTTGATCTTCTTATTGATTCTTCCATAATTTTAATATCAACTTTATTAGCGCTTATAATGTGGAAGTCTGCTTCTAATTTTTTTCCGAATTCACCAATAGGATCTACAGACTCATGATCTTCATCAATTGTAAATTTTTGGTGCATACTATGAATAATTTTATGATTTGTTGGTATAACTGCCATTTTTGATCTTGCCTCCAATTTTTTAACATGATTACTATTTATTTCAATTGGCTCATTTTCGTTATTCTGTAATCCTATTGAATGATGAGTGCTAAAGCTTTTAATATGTTTTCCCGCAATACCTACGTTAACATGCTTAATTGGTATTTGAGCCATATCACTTGCCTTTTTAATAACTTCTTTAATTTTTGAAGTAGCTTTTATAAGGTTTTGAATCATACCCTCTGAAACACCTTCTGAGTCTGTTTCTGCAAATCCAATAATATTTAACTTATTGTTATCTTTTTGTTCAGCTATAATTGCACAAATTTTAGATGTTCCTATATCTAGTGCAGTATAATATTTGTTTTGGTTTTCCATTAATTAGCTTTTATCACAAATAATTTGGTTCTTAAACTTTACATTAACAGTTCTATATGTATTCCAACCTTTTGCTGGAACAATTTTTTTATAAAAAAGATTAATTTTTTCAAACTTTTCATCCAAATCATCGGGATACCCAAAAATAATTTTTTGTTTTGAAAATTGAGGATGAATCACAATATTTTTACTAGAATTTATTTCTAATTCAGAAATTATTTTTGAAAAGAACTCATCTTCATTAATATAATTAATCATATTTAATAAATCTTTTCCAAACTTAGAGGAAGACATATTTTTATCTATTGAAAATTTATCGTTCATATGAATAAGAACAACTCTTTTTGAAAATTTAGAAGATACTGGGAATATATGACCTTCACTATTTATGTAGTTTCCAGAAAGACCACCTGATACAATTCTCGCTACTGGATTATACTGTTTTATTCCAACATTTAAATTTCCAATTAAATCCTTATAAATAGCAACATCTTTAACATGAGAAATTGATGAAAACTGATTTTCTAAATCATTAAAATTTATATTTTGCGAATCTGTTGAAATTTGTTTTGACAAAAAACTAGCAACAAAATTCTTATCTAAAAAAGAGCTATCAACTTTGATAATTAATTTATCATACTTTAAAGAGTTATTTTTTTTGAATAAAAAAATTAATGAATAAGCAAACCCTATCAATAAAATTATTACCATTCCATTTTTAATTTTATTAATCATATTATCTCGTAAATTTTATTAACTATTTTTTGAGAAGCATTAGGAGATGCTAATTTTGATAATGACTTTTTCATACTATTCATTTTACTTTGATTTTCAAATAAATCAAAAGCTGTCTTTAACATAATATTTTTTGCATCTGAATCTTTAATTAAAATACATCCACCTTTTTCAGATATAGCTTCTGCATTTTTTGTTTGATGATCATCAACAACATTAGGTGATGGAACTAAAATCAATGGTTTAGAAATTATACATAATTCTGAAATTGCAATAGCGCCTGCTCTTGAAATGATAATGTCTGAAGCATTATATGCTAAGTCCATTCTATTTATAAAATCTTTAATTATTATTTTTTTATCCTTAATCTTTTTTGATAAAATATTTTTATAGTAAAATTTACCTGTTTGCCAAATTACTTGATAAGAGGATTCTCTAATTAAAGAAATATTACTTAATATCCCCTCATTTATACTCCTTGCCCCTAAACTTCCACCTAAAACTAAAATTGTTTTTTTTGAACTATCTAAACCAAAATATTCATAAGGGTTTTTATTAGAATTTAAATTTAAATTTCTAACTGGATTACCATAATTAAAAACAATGTTTTTCTTAAATGAATCAGTTAAATTTTCGTATGCTGTAAAAATATATTTTACTTTTCCTGATAACATTTTATTTGTTAGACCAGGATAAGAATTTTGTTCTTGAATAGCAGTCTTAAAATTTAAAAAATTAGAGGTTAATAAAAAAGGACCGGAAGAATATCCTCCAAATCCAATTACAAAATCAGGTCTATGTCTAAATAAAATGTAAAGCGACTTTAATATAGAATATGATACTTTAAATGGAATTAAAATGTTTTTTAAAATAAATGGTAGTCCTACAAATAATATGTTTAGTAACATTGAAGATCTTTTAATGCCAGAAATCCATAGTCCATAAATAGGATAATTATATTTTGGAACTATTTCCATTTCCATTCTATCACTTGAGCCTACGAATAAAATTCTATTATTAGAATTTCTTTTTTTAAATTCTTCAGCAATAGCTAACATAGGAAAAATATGACCTCCTGTACCTCCTCCACATAAAATAATTTTCTTTGGTTTAACCATAACTTATTTCTGTATTGTTTTCCCTACTTATACTTAAAATTATTCCTATTGTAATCCCAGTGAATAGTTGAGATGTACCACCCATACTTACTAATGGTAATGTTACTCCAGTAACGGGAAGCAATCCAACCACTACACACATATTTGTTATTGCTTGAATTACCAGAGCAAAGCTTAAACCTGCACTTAATAGCCCCCCAAAAGGTCTATCTGAATTTATAAAAATTTTTAAACCTCTGTATAATAAAAATAAATATAAAATAAGAACTGAAACTCCCATAATAAATCCATACTCCTCAATTATAATAGCATAAATAAAATCTGAAGATGATTGAGGTAAAAAGTTTTTCTGATTACTATTCCCTGGTCCTTTACCAAAAAGACCACCAGTTGAAACCGCAATATAAGCTTGCTCTAACTGATAAGGTAGATTTTTTTTATTAATAAAGTCTTCAACTCTACTTATAGCAGTATTCCCTCTTTGACCCGTTAATAATGCTACCCCACCACTCAATAAAACAAATAGAATTAATAAGGATAGATGAGAAATTTTTACTCTAGAAATAAACATTAATAAAATTGAAGTAGCGCCTAAAATTAAAGCCGTAGATAAGTTTGTTAATGCAATAAACATGCATATTAATCCTATCCAAGCAAATGGTATAATTAATATTTTAATGTTTTCTAAATCAAACTGCCTTTTTGCTAAAAAGCTTGATAAATAAATTATTAGAGAAAGTTTTGCAAGGTCTGATGGTTGAAAAGCCATATTAATGATAGGAATACTAATCCATCTAGAGGCCTCATTAATATTTACCCCAAACTTATAAGTTAAAAATAATAGTGGCAAAGAGATATATAAACCTATTAATGAAATCTTCGAATAGTACTTATAATCAATTTTATGAGCAAACCACATTGCGACAAAACTGAATGCAATTAATAGAAAATGTTTTAGCAAGAAAAATTCAGTATTACCCCCTTTTTGTTGAAATGCAAGTAAACTAGTTGCACTATATACTGCCAAAAGACCTATAACTGATAAAATAATTGCAATAAACCAAATATATTTATCTCCCTGAATATTTCTTTTTAACCATTCAATCAATTTATCTCAATTTTAAAGTTGCTAAAGTCATAATTGCAAGTAATATTGATACCATCCAAAATCTTGCTACAATTTTAGTTTCATGAATTCCTTTTTTCTGATAATGATGATGCAAAGGAGCCATTAGGAAAAGTCTTTTCCCTTTGCCATATTTTTTCTTAGTATGTTTAAAATACAAGACTTGAATAATAACTGATAAGTTTTCAACTAAAAACACTCCACATAAAAGAGGTATTAATAATTCTTTTTTAACAATTATTGCTAATACTGCAATAATTGCTCCAATTGACAAGCTTCCAGTATCTCCCATAAAAACTTGAGCAGGATATGAATTATACCATATGAAACCTATACATGCACCTACGAAGGCAAAAGAGAAAATAACTAATTCTCCAATATTAGGTATATATAAAATATTTAGATAATCTGAAAAAATAATGTTACCAGATAAATAAATAAAAATTGATAACGTAATACCAATAATAGCAGAGGTGCCGGCAGCAAGACCATCTAACCCATCTGTTATGTTTGCTCCATTTGAAACAGCAGTAATTATAAATATTATTATTAAACTATATAATAACCATGTATATTCATTTAAATATTCAGGTAATAACCATTTGTAGTTAAATTCATTATCCTTAACAAACGGTATCGTTGTGATAAGATCTTTAGTATCAATATGCTCTATTCCATTTTGTAAAGTTTCTTGAGAGATTGGTTCAGTAAAATTTCTAACTACAATGGAATCGTTTGTTATTATAATATATGATACAATTATTCCAATGATTATTTGGCCTATAATTTTAAATCTACCTTTTAAGCCATCTTTATTATTATTTTTAATTTTCAAATAATCATCAATAAACCCAATTAACCCAACAAATATTGTTACAAATAACATTATCAGTATATAAATATTGTTTAGATCAGCAAATAAAATAGTAGGAATAAGAATTGAAATAAGAATTATAATTCCACCCATAGTAGGTGTACCTGTTTTTTCTTTTTGTCCCTCTAAATCAAGATCTCTAATATTTTCAGATAATTGAAATTTACTTAAAATATTTATTATTTTTTTTCCAAAAAGAATACTAATTATCAAAGAAAATATAGCTGCCATACCTGCTCTAAATGAAAGATATTGGAATACACCTGATCCAACTAGATCATAATTATTATTTAAATATTCAAATAGATTATATAGCATTATTTATAAAATTAACTTTTTAATAATTTCTTTATCATCATGTGGTAATGATTTATCACCAATAACTTGATATTTTTCATGTCCCTTACCAGCTACAAGAATTATAGAATTATCATTAAATCTTTTAAAAGCCATTTCAATAGCTTTCTTTCTATCAATTTCAATTTCATAATTGTCTTTAGAAACTCCATTAATAATATCTGATATAATATTATTTTCATTTTCATTTCTAGGGTTGTCTGAAGTAAAAAATACAAAATCACTATATTGAGTAGCAATTTTTCCCATTTTAGGTCTCTTAAGTTTATCTCTATCACCTCCTGCACCAACTATTGTAATAAGCTTTTTGTTATTCTTAAATTTTAAAATATTTAAAAGAACATTTTCAAGAGCATCTGGGGTATGAGCATAATCAACTATTCCTATTCTCTCTTTTTCTCCTAACAAAAAGTCAAACCTTCCACTAGGAGTATTTAATTCAGATAATTTTTCAAGAATTAGATTTTTATCAATATTTAAAATATTTGCTAAAGAATAAACAGCCAAAATATTATATGCATTAAAATCACCAATAATTTTAAAAGCGACATCTATTGTACCAAAATTTAATATAAGTCCTTGTCCAGTACTCTCAATAACTTTAACATGAAAATCAGAAATATTTTTTATTCCGTAAGTCAGTACCTTAGAATTAGTATTCTGAATTATATAATTTGCTCTTTTATCATCAGAATTTATAATAGAATATGAGTTTTCTCCTAAATCATCAAATAATATTTTTTTTGCATCTATATAGTTTTTAAATGTTTTATGATAATCAAGATGATCATGAGATAAATTTGAAAAAATAGCTGCAAAAATATTTTTACCTACTATTCTTTTTTGATGAATAGCATGAGAACTTGCCTCCATAAAACAATACTGACAATTACTCAAGACCATATCATTAAGAATTCTAAGAAACTCAACCGGGTTAGGAGTTGTAAGTTTTGCATTTAAAACTTTATTTCCTATTCTGTTTTCAATTGTTGATAACATACCAACTTTTATATCCAGAGACTTAAAAAACTGATATAAGAAATATACTATAGACGTTTTTCCATTTGTTCCAGTAACAGCTATTATTTTGATTTTATTATCTGGATTCCCATAAAAGTTTGAAGAAATATTATATACACTTTCCCTAATATCTTCAACGAGTAAATAAGATATATTTTCTTCTAAATTTGAGGGAAGTTTAGTGCAAACTATAGTAGTTGATCCATTAGAAATTGCATCCTCTATAAAATTATGTCCATCAAAATCATTTCCTTCAATTGCAAAAAATAAAAAGTTATTTTTCACATTTTTAGAATTATCAGTTATTCCATTAATTGATTTATTTGTATCACCATGTGATGATAAAATTTTAACTCCTTTAATTATTTCTATTAATTTTTTCATCCTAGATTTATATTAATTGAATTAAAGTTTTTAGTTAATTTTCCTGGAGGAATATTCTGGTATTTAACTCTTCCTTTTCCTTTAAAGGATACTTTTAATCCTCTGGATTCCAATAAAAAAATAGCATCTTTTAATGTCATTCCAACAACATTAGGAACATATCTTGTATTTAAATTAATCCTTTCCCAATAAATTGAATTATCAACCAATTTAGTTCTAACCCATTCACTTTCATTAGTTGAATGGTTTGATAGAGCTAAATTATTTGATAAGTAAACTAGATCTTTCTTAAAGCCCGATCTAATCTGAGGAAAAGAGAATTTAAGTTCTTCATTTTTCATTTCGGCAAAATATTTTTCGTCTGATATAAATATTTTGTCAGCAATTTCCTTAAATACTGGAGCAGCAACATCACTACCATATATTCTATATTTCTTTGGATTATCAATTACAACTATGCAACTATATTTTGGGTCTTCAGAAGGAAAAAACCCTGCAAAAGATGTATAATATCTATTAATATACTTTCCATTAAGAACTTTTTTTGCTGTTCCTGTTTTACCTGCAATTTTATAATTACTATGCTTTATATTATCAGCTGTCCCATTTTCAACTACACCTTCAAGTAATAATTTCATAGTATTAATTGAATTTTTAGTTGCAATTTTTTCAGGAGATGGAGTTTTAAACTCTTTAATTGTACTGTTAGCATTTTTAATTTTATTTACAATTTTAGGCTTGATATAATATCCACCATTTGCTATAGCATTATAAAATGATAAAGTATGAAGAGGTGTAAGCATTAATTCATAACCATGAGCAATCCATGGTAAAGAGACCTTACTCCATGTAGAATCTGAATAGTTTTTAATTTGTGGCTTAGATGAACCAAAAATTTGAAAATCAAAATCATCACTAAAACCAAATTTTTTTAAATAACTCAAAAAGTTTTGAGGTTTTTGTTTAAATGTTTCATCTATTAACATTGCAACACCAATATTAGAACTTTTTTCAAATACTTCCTTTATCGTAATCTTTCCATATCCTCCAGGTTTATGATCTTTCATAGTCTCAGAATAAAATCTAAATTCTCCTTCTCCAGTATCGATACTGTCATCTACTGATCTATTAGTTTGCTCAATATATGCTAACATACTTGCTAATTTGAAAGTAGAGCCTGGTTCGTGCATTCCCTGAATTGCATAATTATAATTTTCAGTATAGTAACCAGATTTATTTTTACTAAAATTAGAAATTGCTTTAATTTCTCCGGTATTAACTTCCATCAATATTACTGATCCATAATCTGCATCATTTAATTCCAAACCTTTTAAAAGAGCTGACTCTGCTATATCTTGTAAATTAACATTTATAGTTGTTACGATGTCATATCCATTTTTTGGCTGAATCTCTGAACCATCATAAATTGGCATCCAATTATTTCCAGCTAATTTTTGAGTTAAAATTTCTCCGTCTTTTCCATCTAGGTAAGAATTAAAACTATACTCTAAACCAACAGTACCTCTATTATTTTCATCTACTGATCCTATCGTTCTGTATCCTAATTTGGAGAAAGGTCTAAATCTTTCATCTTTTTTTTCAAAAAGTACTCCGCCATTAAGCCTTCCTTCTCTAAAGATTGGCCATTTCGATAATATTTTTTTTTCTTGATAATCAATTTTTTTCCTGTTTAGAAGAAGATATCTTCTATTATTTTTTCTAGCATCAACTATATTTTTTTTATACTGATTTTTAGATTTATCCTTAAAAAAAGATGATAATAATAAAGCCAAAGAATCAATGTTATTATCTAATAAAGATTGAGACACAATTGATGGATCAATTGCAACTTTATAAAATGGTAATGAAGTAGCTAAAATACTTCCATCGTCAGATAAAATATTTCCTCTACTAGCTTTAATTTTATCAAACTTAAAATTGATGTTTTCTGATTTTGACTGCCAAAAGTCTCCTTCTCTAAATTGAAGATCAAAAATACTATATGTTATTGCAAGGCTAACCAATA
>MDSZ01168891.1_pt1 | contig 14644 bp, 11 predicted proteins | sample 811201 | NCBI WGS metagenome assembly MDSZ01 (sample SAMN05326647, study PRJNA326480) | marine metagenome | isolation source: seawater | place: Indian Ocean: North | collected 2010
CAATATTCTGACAAGAATATTTTTAAAAATTTAAAAACTCAATTAGAAGAAATTTTAGATGAAAAACATTAATTTAGGTCAAAAAGATATAATTCATTTCGTAGGCATCGGGGGCATCGGAATGAGCGGCCTTGCCCAAGTTATGAAAAATATGGGATTTAGAATACAGGGCAGTGATCAAAACAAAAATAAAAATACATCCAGTTGTACAAAAGCAGGAATAAAAATTTATATTGGCCATTCTACAAGTAATGTAAAAAAAGCAACAATTCTTGTAAAATCAAGTGCTATTAAAAATAATAATTCTGAAATTAAATATGCAAGAAAAAATAAAATACCCATTTATTCAAGAGCAGAGGTTTTAGCTGACGCTGTATCTCTAAAAAAAAATATTATTATTACTGGTTCCCATGGAAAAACAACCACAACTTCATTGGTAGGAAAAATTTTATCTGATCAAAAATTAGATCCCACAATAATAAATGGTGGAGTAATTAATTCTCTGAAAAGTAATGCAAAACTTGGAAAAGGTGATTGGGCTATATTAGAAGCAGACGAGTCGGATGGAAGTTTTCTTAAACTACCTATTAATTATTCAATTGTTACTAATATTGATAATGAACATTTGGATTATTATAAAAAATTCTCTAATTTGGAAAACTCTTTTGTTAGGTTCATAAACAAAACTCCTCCTACCGGTAAAGCAATAATTTGTGTGGACAATATTAATATAAGAAAACTTTTAACTAAAATTAAAAATAAAAATATAATAACTTATGGCGAAAGCCAAAAAGCTAATTTTCAAATTAAAATTAATAAATTTAATACAGATAGTACAAATTTTAACTTAAAATTCAGAGATAAAGAAAAAAAAGATAAAAAAATTAAAAACATTTCCATAAAATTATTAGGCAAGCATAATGTTTTAAACGCAGCTGCTGCCTTGATTGTTTGTCTGCATTTAGGCGCAAACTTGAAACAAGCTAAAAAATCACTTAAAAACTTTTCTGGAGTCCAGAGAAGAATGACTAAAGTATTTTCAAAAAATAATAATGATTTTTACGATGATTATGCACATCACCCAACAGAAATTAGTTCTATTTTGGAGGGAGTTCATAAAGTTAATACAAAAAGAAAAATAATTAGTGTATTCGAACCCCATAGATACTCAAGAGTGCAATCTTTAAAAAATGAATTTTCAAAATGTTTCTCTAAATCAAGTTTAGTGATTGTTTGCCCCTTGTATGCAGCGGGCGAAAGAAAGAACAGTAATTTTGATTTGATAAAATTTGCTGATTTGATTTCTCAAAATTCTAAAACTCAAGTAATAATAGTTAAAAATAAAATAGAATTAAGTAAATTTTTAAAAAGGAGTTTGGTTAGCAATGAAATAATAATTGGAATGGGCGCCGGATTGATATCTAAATGGATGACAGAACTTAAGTATTTATTATGATATTAGACAATAATTTTATTAAAAAATTTCAAAATAATCTAAGCGAAAATGTTAAACTTTCCAGTTATAGCTGGTTTAATCTTGGAGGAAACGCTGAGTATTTCTATAAAGCTAAAGATTTAGATGAATTAAAAGAATTTCTTGAAGAAGTTAAAAAAAAAAAAATGAAAATTACAGTTTTAGGAGCGGGCTCTAATACTCTTTTTAGAGACTCAGGTGTAAAAGGAGTAGTTCTTAAACTAGGTAGAAACTTTTCGTATACAAAAATTATTGATAATAACATTATAGATGTAGGCGCAGCTACGCTTGACCGCAAAGTAGCTAGCTTTGCTAAAGATAATAACCTTGGAAATTTAGAATTTTTATCCTGCATACCAGGATCAATTGGTGGAGCTATTATGATGAACAGCGGTTGCTATGATAACGATATATCAAAAGTTTTAATATCTATTAAAGCAATAAATAAAAATAGTCTTTCAGAAACAGAAATTAAAAAAGACGACATAAAATTTTTGTATAGAGGTACTAATCTTTCTAAAGATTTAATTATTTTATCTGCAAAATTTAAAGGCGAACCTGGAAAAAAAAATGAAATAGAAAAACGTCAATTTGATCTTATCGAAAGGAAAAAAATTTCTCAACCAAGTAAAATTAAAACGTGTGGGAGCACATTTAAAAATATTAGTAAAGATAAAAAAGCTTGGATGTTAATTAAAGAAGCAGGGTGTGAACATTTTAGAGAAGGAGATGCAATAATTTCTCAACAGCATTGCAATTTTTTTGTGAATAATGGAAACGCTAAGTCAACTGATATAGAAAATTTAATAAAAAAAGTAAAAAAACAAGTCTATGAAAAGACTGGTATAAATCTTGAACTAGAAATTAAAATTGTTGGTGAATAAAAAAAAATTTAAAAGAGTTTTAGTTGTTTTAGGCGGCAAGTCAGGAGAGAGAGCTGTAAGCTTAGACAGTGGCAGAGCATGTATTAAAGCATTAAAAAAAAAGGGTTATATGGTTTCAATATTTGATCCCAAAAATAACGATTTGAATTTAATAAACAAAAAAAAAGTAGATGTTATTTTTAACGCTCTCCATGGAAGGGATGGCGAGGATGGAGTAGCCCAAAGTTATTTTGAATATTTAAAAATTCCGTATACTCATTCTGGAGTAATTAGCTCATTTAGTGCCATGAATAAGATTGTCTCAAAAAAAATTTTTATAAAGAATAAAATAAAAACACCTAAATATTTATCTTTTAATAAACATAATTTTAAAAATAATTATATAAAAATTAACAAAAAATTAAAGGGAATGAAATTCCCCATCGTTTCTAAACCAATAAATGAGGGATCAAGCATAGGAGTGGTAATTTCCCAAAATAAAAAAAAATTAATTTCATCATTGAAAAATTCATTTAAAAAATTTGATGATTTAATGATTGAGGAATATATAGGCGGTCAAGAAATTCAAGTTGCAGTTATTAATGGCAAGCCGCTAGGTGCAATTGAATTAATACCAAAAAGACTTTTTTATGACTATAAAGCTAAATACACAAAAAAAGCAAAAACCAAACACATAATGCCAGCAAGATTAACTAAGAAAAAATATTTAGAAGTTCTTAATCTTGCAAAAAAAACTCACAAAGCACTTCACTGCAGAGGTGTGACGAGATCAGATTTCAAGTATATTAATAATAAATTTTATTTATTAGAAATAAATACCCAACCAGGAATGACTAGCTTATCATTGGTTCCAGAGATTGCGAATTTCAAAGGTTTAAGTTTTGAAAATCTAGTTGAGCAAATTTTGTTAGACGCAAGTATTAATAGATGAAAAAAAAAGTAGTAATAGCTACAGCATTATTAATATTATTAACAACTATTACGTTCCCAAAAAAAAATTTAATCACGCACTTCAATTTAAAAGAAATTAAGGTAGAAAATAATCTTTTCATTCAAGAAAAGGAGATAAAAATATTGTTATCTCAAATTTATAATAAAAATATTTTTTTTTTAAAAAATAAGGAAATTGAGATCGCTTTATTACAAAATACATTTATAGACAGTTTTAAAATTAAAAAAATATATCCAAATAAAATAAAAATTATAATTTTTGAAAAGAAACCTATAGCAATTTTGATAAATAAAAAAAAAAAAAATTACATAAGTGAAAAAATAGAGCTAATCGAATTTAAAGAAATCCCAATTTTTAAAGATCTTCCATACGTTTTTGGAAATATAGAGGAATTTAAATTATTTTATATTAATCTCAAAAAAACTAACTTTCCGTTAAATGAAATTAAGAAATATATTTTATTTGAATCTAACAGATGGGATTTAGAGATAAAAAATAAAAAAATTATAAAACTTCCTTCCAAAAACTATAATGAGAGTATAATCAATTTTTTAGATTTAAAAAAATATGAAAATTTTTCAACGTATAAAGTTTTTGATTATAGAATTAAAAATCAAGTTATTATTAAGTAAATATGATAAATCCTTCCTTAAAACTTTATATAGAGATAAATAATTTAAATTTTATTTTTTTTGTATGTAAAATTGATGAGGAAAATAATTTTCATAAAATTTATGAAAAAGTAACACCAATAGAGGGAATAAAAAATAATTGTTTTTCGGATTTAGAAAAAGCTTTTAATACAATCAAAGAGAACATCTATTTAACCGAACAAAAGTTTAATTATACTTTTAAAGAAGTAATTTTAATTTTAGAAAATTTAAATTCTTCATTAATTAATATCTCAGGTTTCAAAAAATTAAATGGTTCACAAATCGTAAAGGAAAATATCACATATATTTTAAACACATTAAAATCTTGTGTAGATGAAAATGAGTCAAAAAAAACTATTTTACATATTTTTAATTCAAAATTTAATTTAGATAATAAAAATATTGAAAATTTACCCATTGGCTTGTTCGGAGACTTCTATTCTCATGAACTTGCCTTTGTAATGTTAGACCAAAATAATTACAAAAATTTAAAAAATATCCTTGATAAGTGTAATTTAAAAATAAGAAAAGTTTTACTCAAAAGTTTTATCAAAGGAGTTTTTATAAGCGATAAAAATATAAACACCGAAAATTTTTTTCAAATAAAATTTGATGAAAACGAAAGTAAAATATTTTTCTTTGAAAATAATTCTCTTAAATTTGAGCAGGAGTTTAAATTTGGTATCAATATTATATTAAAAGATATCTCAAAGGTTACAGCTTTAAAATTAACTGATGTTAAAACTATTTTAAAAAGTCTCACATTTAATGAGGAAATATTAGATGATGAGTTGTTAGAGCAAAGCTTCTTTGAGGACAGTAATTATAAAAAAATTAAAAAGAAATTAATTCATGATATAGCTATAGCCAGAATACAGGAACTTCTCGAAATTTTATTGTTCGAAAATGTGAATTTAAAGTTTTACAATAAACTACAAAAAAATATTTTTTTTGAAACAAAAAATGATTTGCAGTTTAAAAGTATAGAGGAAATTTTTAAAAAAGTTTTTTTATCTAAGGAAAATGTCAATTTTAATCTGATTGACAATTTCTCCAATGATAGCATGCTACGCACTGCCAATAAGCTTGTTCAATTTGGTTGGAAGAAAGAGGCAATACCTATAACGCAGTCAAAAAAATCATTAATTGCACGTTTTTTTGAAGCATTATTTGGCTAATTTTTGTTTTTTTTAGAAACATAAGTTGTTTTACGCTAATAACAGTCTTTGTGTATATGTATTGAGATGTTAAATACTTTTCAAAAAACCTTATCCCAATCAATAAATTTTGAGGGTATCGGCCTGCATTCTGGAAATATATCTAAAGTAAAGATTTTACCGGCAGAGGAAAATAGCGGGATAGTATTCAAGAGAATAGACTTGGATAATAAAAATTTAATAGAAGCAAATTATAAAAATGTTTCTTCAGCAGTGCTATGTACTACAATAAAAAATGAATACGGAATTAAAGTTTCAACGATTGAACACTTGATGGCAGCATTTTACATGGCGGGAATAGACAATGCTATAGTTGAGATAAATTCAGATGAAGTTCCGATTATGGATGGGTCTGCAAAAAACTTTTTAGAACTTTTAAACAAAGCAGGTTGCAGATTGTTATCCAAAAAAAGAAAATATTTAAAAGTTATAGATAAAATTGAACTTATAGACGGTAAGAGAAGAATTTCAATAGAACCTTGCGATAATTCGTTAGATGTTGAATTTCAATTAAACTATAAAAATGAATTGATAGGAAATCAAAAAAATACAATTAACTTTACAACAGATGATTTAAAGGATGTTTCTAGCTCAAGAACATTTTGTTTATACGAAGATATAGAAAAAATTAAAAAAGCAGGACTAGCAAAAGGTGGATCACTAGAAAATGCTCTGGTGGTGGATCAAAAGAAAGTTTTAAATAAAGATGGTTTAAGAAACAATAAAGAGTTTGTAAATCACAAGATACTTGATTTAGCCGGTGATTTTTTATTATCGGGCTATAGGATAGTTGGTAGAATAAGATGTTATCAAGGAGGTCACGAATTAACAAACTTATTTTTAAGAAAAATTTTTGAAAAGAGATCGCTGATTAAAGTATTTGAACTAGATGATATTTTGGTGACTAAAAAAATCAAATCAACAACCTCAACTAAATTAGCTGTTAACGCCTAATTTAATATAAAAATTTACCTTATTAATTAATCATAATCTGATAAGATTTATTATTAGTTATGTTGAGAATTTTTTTTTCATTAGTTATATTTTTATTAATAATTTCATGTTCAAAAAAAGAATTGTCTTATGAACCAAGTAAGATCGAAAATCCTTATGAATTATACAAAGAAGGGCTAGAGGCATTTGACAGGAGAGAATTTTTTTTTGCCGAAAAGAAGTTTTCTGAAGCAGAGTTAAACTTTTCAGAAGTTGAATTATCAGCTAAATCGGCTTTAATGTCTAGTTTCGCTCTTTATGCTATAAATTTTTATGAGGAAGCATTACAGAACTTAGAAAATTTCTTTAAAAAATATCCCGGAGATAAAAATATTATTTATGCAGAGTATTTGTATTCAGTCATTTATTATGAATTAATTGGTGATGAAAGGAAGGACACTAAACCACTTATTTTAGCTCGTAAAAATATAGATCAATTTTTGAAGAAATATCCTAATTCTGACTATGCGGTTGATTTGAGATTTAAAAAAAAATTAATAATAAATCAATTAGCCGCCAAAGAACTATACGTTGCAAAACATTACATTAGTATACAAAAATGGGCAGCAGCAATTAAAAGATTAAAAAATATTGTAAACAATTATGATGAGACTATCTTTATAGAAGAAGCATTACATAGATTAGTAGAGATTTGTTATCACATAGGTCTAGAGGACGAAGCAAAAAATTATGCTTCAATTTTAGGCTACAACTATAATTCAAGTGAATGGTTCCAACAGTCATATAAAATTTTAAACAAAAAATATGAACCACCTAAGAAAAATAAAATGATAGAAAGAGATAAAAGTATTCTAAAAAAAATAATTGAAAAAATTATTTAAAACTGATGAACAATAAAAATAAAATTATTAAGGAATTTAAAGCAGGTCTCGCTCTCATAAAAAAACATAATAAACTTTATTATGAAAAAGATTCGCCAAAAATTTCTGACGTAGAATACGATAATTTGAAAAAAAAATTTCTACAATTAGAAATAAATTATCCATATCTTAAAGAAATTGAGTCAGTTAACAGTATAATCGGAGCGAAGCCATCTAATAAGTTTAATAAAATCAAACATTTAATACCAATGCTTTCTTTATCAAATGCTTTTCATATCAGTGATATGGAGGATTTTTTCAAAAAAATAAATAATTTTCTTAATTTAAAACAAGATAATATTGAACTTATTTCAGAACCAAAAATCGATGGAATCTCTGCAACATTAATTTATGAAAAGGGTATCTTGACAAAAGGTCTTTCAAGAGGCGACGGTTATACTGGTGAAGATATTCTTGAAAATTTAAAAACTATTAAAGAAATACCAAAAAAAATCAACGCTAGTAAATTACCAAATCTATTTGAGGTAAGATGCGAAGTTTATATTGGAAAAAAAGATTTTAGTAAAATAAAAGACCGTTTTGCTAATCCAAGAAATGCAGCTGGCGGATCTTTAAGACAAAAAGATCCAAATGAAACCGCCAAAATACCTTTAAAATATTTTGCATATGGATTTGGCAAGGTTGAACCTTTTACATTTAAAACTCAATCAGAATTTCTCAATAAGATATCAACCTGGAAATTTGCAACAAATCCTTTAGCCGAAGTGACAAAAAATATAAACGAAATTAAAAAACGTTATGAAGATATTAATCAAATCCGTTCCTCATTAGATTATGATATTGATGGACTTGTTTTTAAAGTTAATGATTTAAAGCTACAAAAGAGATTAGGTAACACATCTAATTCTCCAAGATGGGCTATTGCTTATAAATTTTCAGCTGAAAAAGCTATGACAAAAATTAAAGACATTATAATTCAAGTAGGTAGAACAGGTGCGATAACCCCAGTTGCAAAAGTTGAGCCTGTAACCGTTGGTGGAGTAGTAGTTTCAAATGCTACCTTACATAATGAAGAAGAGATAGCTAGAAAAGATATTCGAATTAATGATACAATTATTATTCAAAGAGCAGGCGATGTTATCCCTCAAGTAGTTTCCGTAGATAAATCAAAAAGAGACAGTAAAAGCAGTAAATATATTTTTCCAAAAAAATGTTTATGCGGCGCAGAAACAAAAAAAGAATTAAGTAAAAGCACCAAAAAATTAGACGCTGTAAGAAGATGTATAAAGGGTTATGAGTGTGACTATATCGCTAAGGAAAAACTTAAACATATTGTTTCAAAAGAAGCGCTTAACATTGATGGACTTGGAAAAAAGGTAATAGATCAATTTTGGAGCCTTAAATTTGTCAAGGAGCCATCAAATATTTTTCAGTTAGATTATAATAAAATAAAAACTTTAGAAGGGTGGGGTGAGCTTTCAATAAATAATTTAAAAAAATCAATAAACAACTCTAGGAAAATAAGTTTAGATAAATTTATATTTTCAATTGGTATAAGACACATTGGTCAAGAAAATGCTAAAATTTTAGCAGGTTTTTTTAATTCAATAAAAGAAATTTTAAAGTTTATTAATCTTAAAAATAAAGATCAAATTTTAAAGAATATTAAAGAACTAGACGGAATTGGAGATACGCAGGCAGAATCTTTAAAAAATTTTTTCTCAAACGAGACTAACTTGCAAATTATCAAAAACCTAATAAAGGAACTAGACATTAGTGATTACAAAATTGAGATTAAAGATGGAGTATTTTCTGATAAAAAAATCATGTTCACTGGAACTCTTAAAAACATGAGCAGGTCAGAAGCAAAATCTATAGCAGAAAACAATGGTGGAAAAGTTTTAGGGTCAGTCTCAAAAAAATTAGATTACTTGGTAGTAGGTGAAACTAAGCCAACAAAAAAAAAGATAGTTCAGGCAAAGAGTCTTAATGTTAAAGTAATTACAGAAAAGGAATGGAATAAAATTTTAAATAATTGAACAAGCTTTTTTTAAAGTCTCAATTTCATTTTTAAACATAAATTTCTTAATATTGTCATACACTTTTCTATGATAATTATTTATCCATTCTTTTTCTTTAATATTTAATAACTTTTTATTTATAAGCTCTTTATCAATAGGTGCCATTGTTAAATTTTCAAAAAATTTCCTTTTTTGTCTTTTTTTAACATAAATTAAATTTTCAATTCTTATTCCAAATTTATTTTTTTCATAATAACCTGGTTCATTAGATACAATCATCCCCTCTTGAAAATTAACTTTATTATTTTTTGAAATTGCATGAGGACCTTCGTGAACATTCAAAAAATAACCAACTCCATGCCCAGTACCATGAGCATAATCTAATCCAACTTTTCTTAAATATTGTCTTGCGCTTAAATCTATTTGTGAACCTGTTGTATTTTTCTTTAGACTAAAATTGGCTACAGCGATATGACCCTTAAGAACTCGAGTAAATATATTTTTTATCCTTTTATTATTATTATTTAGCGAGATAGTCCTAGTCACATCTGTCGTTCCAAATTCATATTGTCCTCCTGAGTCAACAAGATAAATATCGCCATTTTTTAAAATTCTATTAGTTTTTTTATTAGGCTTGTAATGGACAATAGCGCCATTGGGACCCGCACTAGATATTGTTGGAAAACTTAAGGATTTAAATTGTTTAATTTTTTTTCTGAAATTCAACAATTTATTAGAAGCACTTAATTCAGAAATTGTAATTTTATTGAAATTTTTTTTAAGCCAAAATAAAAACTTTGTTAAAGCAGCACCGTCATAGATGTGTGCTTTTTTGATATTCGTTATTTCTTTTTTACTTTTTATAGACTTGAAGTAATATATTGGATCATCAAAATCTACAATTTCATTATTTATGGAAATTATTTTCTCATAGTAAAAAGAGCAAGTGCTTTTATCTATTATAAATTTTTTAGTTTTAATTTCAGAAAGTACCTTGTGGATATTTTCTTTACTTAAAAATTTTATTTTACTAAATTTTTTTTTAAAAGATGAGGATATCTTTTTTAAATCACAAAAAAAATTAATATTTTTATTTTGATCTATCAACACATGACTATAAGGTATGGGTGTATATATTGCGTCTTGTCCTCTTATATTAAATAGCCATGCATTATTTTCACTTGCAGTGATAAAATGAAAATCAGCTTTTCTTTTTTTTAAATTATTTATAATTTTATTAATTTTTGATTTATAGTTTTCACCAATCGATCTTTCAGGCAACTTATAAAAGAGGCCTTGATTTTTTTTAATTTTTCTTTTCCAAAATTTATCTATTAAATTTTTTCTTAAAGGTTTGAAAATACATTTATTTTTTCCAAAAAAAGTTTTTATAGTTTTAGTTGTGAATAATTTTGGATCAAATCCAATTATTAGTTTTTTACCTTTTAAAATATCATTAGGCATTTTATGTGGAAATGTAATTATCTTAAAAAATTTTCCACTTTCATTATCAGCTTGAATCGTGTACCTGCCATCAACAAATAAATAGTTTTCTTTTTTTAAAATTAGAGCAAATCCATACGATCCTGAAAAACCTGAAATAAAATTCAATCTATCGTTATAATCTGGAATATATTCGCCAAAAAATTCATCATTTTTTGGAATAATATAGCCATCAATTTTTTCTTTAGAAAAATATTGTTTTAATTTTTTTATTTTTTCCATTTAAGCATTTTATTTTTTTTATACCTATCCCACCCAGGACTTCTATATTCCTTTTCATACTCTATAGAATTGTCTTGATTAAATTCAAAATCATTATCTTCGTTTAAACCTATTTCATTTTTTTCTACACTTTCTTCAGGTATCTCATTAATAAACCTCGATGGTAATGCGTCAATCCAATCCCCGTGATAAGCTCGTTTCATTGCGAATGATAAATAAGCTTCTTTTTTAGCTCTAGTTATGCCCACATAAGCCAGTCTTCTCTCTTCTTCTAAGGCAAAGTCTCCTTTTTCTTCCAAAGACTTTTGATGAGGAAACAAACCTTCTTCCCAACCGGGTAGAAAAACCACATCAAATTCCAAGCCTTTAGCAGCATGCATAGTCATCAAATTTATTTTTGCACCTTCCCACTCTTGATCTATAGAAGTTGCCAGAGCAACGTGTTCAAGAAAACTTTGTAAATTATCATAATCTTGCATTGCTCTCAGTAATTCTTTCAAATTTTCTAGTCTGTTTTCATTTTCCAAGTCTTTTTTATTTTTTAACATTGAAGAGTATCCTGACTCATCTAAAACTAATTTTAGTAAATCAAAATGTTTCATACTTTGTGAATCTTTTCTCCATTTTTGAATCATATTTATCAACTGATTTAATGTAGTCTTTATTTTTGGTTTGAATTCTCCTTTTTCGATTATTTTCATGATGGAGTCTTCGAGACATAATTTATGTATTTTTCCAAATGAATAAATATGATTTAAAGTACTATCTCCCACACCTTTTTTTGGCATGCCTATAACTCTCTCTAAAGCTAAATCATCAAATTTTTGATTTATAATTCTTAGATAAGAAACCGCATCTTTAATTTCAGCCCGCTCATAAAATTTTATGCCACCTAATACTCTATAACCTATACCTAATTGAAGAAATCTTTCCTCAAATTCTCTTGTTTGATAAATTGCTCTTACTAAAATTGAAACATCATTAAGAGAATATTTTTTTTTAATTTTTTTTTCTATTATGTCACTTATTCCTTGAGCTTCTTCTTTTCCAGTCCTATAGCAATTAAGTTTTACTAATTCACCCTGATTTCCCGCAGACCATAATTTTTTACCTACTCTACTAGAGTTGTTTGAAATTAGATTTGAGGCTGTATCAAGTATATTTTTTGTAGATCTATAATTTTGTTCTAGTTTAAATACTTTACAATTTTTATAAATTTGATCAAAAGTAAGAAAATTTTTAATTTCTGCACCTCTCCAACTGTAAATTGATTGATCATCATCACCAACACAACAAATATTTTCATTTTCATTTACAAGTAAATTTAGCCATTTATTTTGAATAAAATTTGTATCTTGAAATTCATCAACTAAAATATATTTAAAATTTTTTTGATATATTTCTCTTATATCTTTATTCTCCTCAAATAGCTTTACGCAAAATAAAATTAAATCTCCAAAGTCAAATGCATTTAAATCTCTTGTTTTATTTTGGTATACTTCATATACTTTATGCACTGATTTAATTATTGATCCTTTTTTTTCTAGTTTAACATCTTTAGGTAAAAGACCTTTATTTTTCCATTGATCAATATGATACATGATTAGTTGAGGAGAAAATTTTTTAGCATCTAAATCTTCACCCTTTACTATATTTCTAATCAATTTCTTTTGATCGTCAGTATCCAGGATTGTGAAATTACTTTTGTACTCTAATGCTTCAGCATGTCTTCTTAAAAATTTTACACTAATTGAGTGAAAAGTACCTAACCAAGGCACTGCATTATTTGAACTACCTTTTACGTATTGCATAACCCTATTCTGCATTTCCTTTGCTGCTTTATTGGTAAAGGTGACACAAAGAACTTGATTAGGCCAAGCTTTTTTCTGATTAATTATATGGATAAGCCTTGTAGTTAAAACCCTTGTTTTACCTGATCCAGCTCCAGCAACAATTAAATTAGGTCCCTCAGTATTTAAAACAGCTTTTTTTTGCTCTTTGTTAAGGTTTGCAATTAAGTTATCAATGTTATTCATAAGAGAGAATTTTCATTTATATACTAGTTACAAAAATAAAAAAAATGTTAAATAAAAATTTTAAAACAATTCACAATAAGTTTTTGAAATTCTTCACGTTTATTTTTTTTCTTAGATATTTGCTTGCAATATTCCTCATTTCCATGGCCTTATTTCTTATAATTCCAAATTTTTTTACTTATGAAAAAGAGAGAGCAGACGTATTAAAAGGTTATCTTTTAAAAAATTACAATTTGGAAATAAACAATTATGAGAAAATTAAATTTAAATCATTACCTTATCCAAGGCTTGAATTTGAAAACTTGATTATTGAATTAGCGGATTTACCAATAGAACTTAAAGTAGATAAATTAAAAATTTATCCAAAAATATTTAGTATTTATAATTATGATAATTTTCAAACAAAAAAAATAGCTCTTAAAAACAACAATGTTGATTTAGAACTTTCTAATTTTAAATATTTTATTAATAAAATATTTGCACAAAAAAATAAAATTCACTTTGATAATTTAAATCTAAATATTTTTGATCAAAAAAAAACAATAGTTAAGATAAAAAATATTAACTATTCTAATTTTGGGCATAATCAAAATTTAATTACAGGTAAAATTTTTGAAAAAGATTTCGAAATAAAACTGAATAAAGATTTTAGAAGTTTAAATTTTTTATTATTGAATTCAGGAATAGAAGCTGAAGTAAAATTTCACGATATAAGCAATAAGCACGTCAGTGGCAATTTAAAAACAAAGATATTAAATACAAATCTAAAATTTAATTTTCATTATAATTTTAAAGTTTTAAAAATTTACGACTCTTACTTTAGAAGTAAAAACATTTCTTTTAAAAATGAGAGCAGTATAACTTTCAAGCCATTTTTAGATATAAAATCTAAATTTGATTTAGATGAATTCAATACCAAGATCTTTAAAAGAATAGACTTTGATAAATTAATAAATTCTAAAAGAATTCTAAAAAAAATAAATGGCACTCAAGAAATAAATTTTAAATCAAAAAAATTTTCCAATTATTTAATTAACGAACTATATCTAAAAATTGATTTATCTCATGGTAGATTAAATTATTTAAAAAAGCTTTCAATTTCTGAAAATATTTCTCAATGTGAAGGATATATTAATTTTTTAGAAGAATTTCCTATATTATCATTTAATTGTTTTTTGGTGTTAAATAATAAAAAAAAATTATTTAAAAAATTGTCTATTAAACAAAAAGGAAAACAAAAAATCACCAATTTAAAAGTTGCGGGAAATTTGAACATAAAAAATAAAAAAATTAAGTTTGAAAATATCTTAATTAATGAAAATCAAAAAACATCAAAAGCGGATATACAATACTTTAAAAACATATTTGAAGATATATTTTTAGAGAGAAATCTGATTGACTTATTAAATACAAAAAAGATTAAAGAATTTATATTAGAGATATCTTAAATTATTTTGGTTTTGTCATTTTAAGAGGACTCATAATTTTATCGTATTCTTTTTCTTTTATTAATCCTGCTTTAATAACCTCTTCTTTAAGAGTGGTTCCATTTTTATAAGCTGCTTTTGCTATATTAGCTGCCCTGTCGTACCCAATTCTTGGTGCTAATGCTGTTACAAGCATTAAAGAATTATCTAATAAGTTTTTTATTCTTTTTTTATCTGCCTTAATTCCCTTTACACAGTAAAGTGCAAAAGTCTTAGAAGAGTCACTCATAATTTCAATTGATTGCAAAATATTATGAATGATTAACGGTTTGAAAACATTTAATTCAAAATGTCCATGAGATCCTGCCATAGTAATACCATTATGATTTCCTATTACTTTAACACATACCATTGTTACAG
>MDSZ01072990.1_pt1 | contig 14643 bp, 14 predicted proteins | sample 811201 | NCBI WGS metagenome assembly MDSZ01 (sample SAMN05326647, study PRJNA326480) | marine metagenome | isolation source: seawater | place: Indian Ocean: North | collected 2010
CTAAAGCAGAAGCTAAAAAGGAAGAACCTAAAGCAGAAGCTAAAAAGGAAGAACCTAAAGCAGAAGCTAAAAAGGAAGAACCTAAAGCTTAGCTTGGAGAACAGAACTTATGTTAGAAGTAAAAATTTTTACTTTATATCCAGATTTGTATCCTGGGCCGCTTAACACTGGTATTTATAAAAAGGCTCAAGAGAAAAAAATTTGGAGTCTTAAAATAATAAATATTAGAGATTATGCAGATGACAAACATAGTTCAGTCGATGATACACCTTTTGGTGGAGGAAGCGGCATGTTATTGAGACCAGATGTTGTAGCCTCATCTTTAGATCAAAACTTAGAAGAAAATGAAAATATAATTTATTTATCTCCTAAAGGAAAAAAATTCGACCAAATGGCAGCAAAAGAATTCAGTAAACAAAAAAAATTAAACTTATTATGCGGCCACTTTGAGGGAGTAGATCAAAGGCTTTTGGAAACAAGAAATATTGAAGAATATAGCATTGGTGATTTTATATTATCTGGTGGAGAAACTGCTTCATTTGTATTAATCGACTCTATTGTTAGATTGCTGCCTGGTGTACTAGGAAATGAAAACTCAAAAAAAGAAGAAAGTTTTGAGGATTATTTACTAGAATATCCTCAATACACAAAACCTCAAAATTGGGAGGGAAAAAGTGCTCCAGAAGTACTTTTATCAGGAGATCATGCTAAAATTAAAGACTGGCGTTTATCTCAATCTGAGGCTATAACTCGTCGCAAAAGACCTGATCTTTGGAAAAAATATTTAAACAAAAAAAATGAAAAACATTGAAGATATAAATAAAGCGGCAATTAAAAAAATTGTTGCCAATAAAAAGATTACCGATTTTTCTTCAGGTGATACAATAAAGGTTGGTGTAAAAATTGCAGAAGGAAAAAGAGAGCGGATACAATATTTTGAAGGTGTTTGCATTGCTAAGAAAAATAGAGACTTAAATTCATCTTTTACAGTAAGAAAAATATCATTCGGAGAAGGTGTAGAAAGAACATTCGCATTATACAGTCCAAATGTAGACTCTATTAAAGTAATAAGATCAGGAAAAGTCCGAAGAGCAAAACTTTACTATTTAAGAGATAAAAAAGGTAAATCTGCAAGAATAACTGAAAAAATTAAAAAAAAAATTGGAATTGATGTTTCTACTCAGTTGTCTGAGCCTATAAAAAAAGAAGTCACTCCAATTACCAATGAAGAAATGAAAACAGAAGAAAAAAAAGATACTTCTACTGCTCAGATGAAGACTGAGACAAAAACTAACGATAAAAAATAATTCAATTTTTGATGCCTAAGACTCTATATGATAAAATATGGGAAGACCATCTTGTTCATGAACAAAAAGATGGAACTTCTTTAATTTATGTTGATCGACACTTAGTGCACGAAGTCACAAGTCCACAAGCTTTTGAAGGGTTAAGGTTACAAAAAAGAAAAGTAAGAAAACCTGAACTTACTTTAGCAGTACCAGACCATAATGTTCCTACTACAGACAGATCTAAAGGCATTGATGACAAAGAGTCTAAAATTCAAGTAGATACATTAAGAAAAAATTGTAAGGAGTTCGGTGTAAGTCTATTTGATGTAAATGATAAAAGACAAGGGATAGTCCACATCATTGGCCCAGAACAAGGTTTTACTCAACCCGGTACAGTTATAGTATGTGGTGACAGTCATACTGCTACACATGGCGCATTTGGAGCTTTAGCTTTTGGAATAGGAACATCTGAAGTAGAGCATGTACTTGCGACGCAAACACTAATTCAAAAAAAATCAAAAAATTTGAGAATAAATGTCAATGGAGTTTTACATAAAGGTGTGACAGCAAAAGATGTTATTTTGAAAATAATTGGAACTATTGGTACTGCTGGCGGAACTGGTTATGTAATTGAATTTGCAGGAGATGTAATAAAAAATTTGAGCATGGAAGAAAGAATGACTGTTTGCAATATGACAATAGAAGCTGGAGCTAGAGCTGGATTAATTGCTCCTGATAACAAAACTTTTGAGTATTTAAAAGATCGGGCAATGTCTCCAAAAGGTGAAAATTGGAATAAGGCTATTAATTTTTGGAAATCTTTATTTTCAGATAAAGGTTGCAAATTCGATAAAGAAATTAATATTGATGGTAAAGAAATAGAACCTTTAGTTACTTGGGGAACATCTCCCCAAGATGTTTCTCCTGTTACAGGAGTGGTCCCAGATCCTGATAAAGAAAAAGATGAAGATAGAAAAATGGCTATGAAGAGATCTTTGGAGTATATGGGTTTAAAAGCAAATACTAAAATATCTGATATTAAGATAGACAAAATATTTATTGGTAGTTGCACTAACGGCAGAATCGAGGATCTTAGATTAGCTGCTGACCTTTTAAAGGGAAAGAAAATCGCTAATAACGTAAGTGCGATGGTAGTTCCAGGATCGGGATTAGTTAAAGCTCAGGCAGAAAAAGAAGGATTAGATAAAATATTTATTAACGCAGGATTTGAATGGAGAGAACCCGGATGTTCAATGTGTTTAGGTATGAATCCAGATCAATTGAAACCCAAGGAAAGATGTGCTTCGACATCAAACAGAAATTTTGAAGGTCGTCAAGGACGGGGAGGCAGAACTCATCTGGTAAGTCCGGGTATGGCGATTGCTGCTGCAATCAAAGGTCATCTATTTGATGTTAGGGAAATATAATTATGAAAAAATTTAATAAATTAAGAAGCATACCTTCATATTTAGCATTACAAAATATTGACACTGATATGATCATCCCAAAACAATTTTTAAAAACGATTAAAAGAACTGGTTTAGGAAAAAGTTTATTCTATGAAATGCGATATGATGAAAATGGAAAAATTATTAATGATTTTGTCTTAAATAAAAAACCATATGATGAGTCAAAAATATTATTAACAGGCAAAAATTTTGGTTGTGGCTCCTCAAGAGAGCATGCTCCATGGGCATTAATCGATTTTGGAATAAAATGTGTTATTAGTTCTAGCTTTGCTGACATTTTTTATAATAACTGTTTTAAAAATGGAATTTTACCAATCAAAATAGGTGAAGATATTGTAATAGAACTTTCTGATTATTCAAAGAGGCAAGAAGAAATTGAAATTAATCTGGAACTACAAGAAATATTATATGGAAATAAAATTGTAAAATTTGAAATAGATCAATTTAAAAAAAAATGTTTGATTAATGGTTTAGACGATATTGACTTAACTATGGAAAAGATAAGTCAAATTGATAATTATGAAAAAAAAATTGATATAGATAAACCTTGGATTTAAAAAAATGAGCAAGTCTAAAAAAAGAAAAATTTTATTATTACCAGGTGATGGTATTGGGCCAGAAGTTGTAAGAGAAGTAAAAAAGATATTGGAATGGTTTAACAAGAATAAATCTTTAGACTTCAGTTTTGAAGAAGAATTAATTGGCGGCGCTTCAATTGATGTACACAAAATTCCGATCACTGATGAAGTTTTTTTTAAATCTTTGGAGTCAGATGCAGTGATCTTAGGAGCTTGTGGTGGCCCAAAATGGGACAATTTGGAATTTTCCAAAAAGCCTGAAAGAGCTCTACTTAAATTAAGAAAAGAACTAAAATTATTTGCAAATTTAAGACCAGCAATTTGTTTTAAACAATTAGTAGATTCATCAACTTTAAAACCTGAAATAGTATCTGGACTGAATATTATGATCGTTCGGGAACTTACAGGAGGAATTTATTTTGGAGAACCCAGAGGGATTGAACCAATAGAAAACAATCAAAGAAGAGGTATAAACACTCATTCTTATACTTCTGGTGAAATACAAAGAATAGCTAAAGTCGCTTTTGATTTAGCTAAAAAAAGAAGAAATAAAGTAACTTCATGTGAAAAATCTAATGTGATGGAAGCAGGTGTATTATGGAGGGAAGAAGTGCAATCTTTAAGAGACAAGGAGTACAAAAAAATAGAGTTAGAACATATGTTAGCTGACAATTGTGCTATGCAACTTTTGAGAAACCCAAAACAATTCGATGTAATATTGGCTGACAATTTGTTTGGAGATATGTTGTCCGATGAGGCTGCAATGCTTACAGGCTCTCTTGGCTTATTACCCTCAGCTTCTCTCGGATTAAAAGATAAAAATGGAAAAGTAAGGTCTCTTTATGAACCCATACACGGTTCTGCACCAGATATTGCTGGAAAAAATATTGCTAATCCAATTGCAACTGTATTAAGTTTATCAATGGCTTTTAGATATTCCTTAGATTTAGACAAGGAAGCTGATTTATTGGATGCAGCAGTTCAAAAAGTGTTAGATGACGGTTTAAGAACAAAAGACATTATCTCAGACGGCAAAAAAGAAGTCACCACAGTCGATATGGGAGATGCAATTATATCAAAATTGAAATAAAATAATTTGAATATATGAATTTCGCAATAATCGGCGCCACAGGCAACGTGGGCAGAAAAACAATAGAGGTATTAGAAAAATCAAAAATTGAAATTGATAAACTTTATCTTGTTGCATCAAAAAAAAGTGCTGGAAAAAAATTAATTTTTAAAAAAGAAGAGATAATTGTTGAACAATTGGAAAATTATGATTTTTCAAAAGCAGAAATAACTATTTTTGCTGCTGGTAGTGAAATTGCAAAAAATTGGGCTCCTAAAGCCTCAAAACAAACTATTGTTATAGATAATTCAAAATACTTTAGAATGAATGATGATGTACCTCTAGTAGTGGCCGAGGTAAATCCAAACGATTTGAATAATCATAAAAATTTAATAGCTAATCCAAACTGTTCAACAATTCAGTTGATGTTACCATTAAAACCTCTTCACGATAAATACAAGATCAAAAGAGTTATAGTTTCAACCTACCAAGCAGTTTCTGGCGCAGGAAAAGCATCAGAGGACGAGCTATTTATTCAAACTAAAGATTTTCTAGATAATAAAAAAATTAATTCTAAAAACTTTACAAAACAAATAGCATTTAATTTGATTCCACACATAGATAGTTTTGTAGAAGATGGATATACAAAAGAAGAATGGAAGATGGAAAATGAAACAAAAAAAATACTAGATAAAAAAATCGGTTTGACTGCTACGTGTGTAAGAGTTCCAGTAAAAACTTCACATTCAGAATCTGTGAACGTTGAATTTGAGAACGAGTATGATTTAGAGTCGGTTAGAAAAATTCTAATGAACTCTCCTGGTTGCAAAGTTATTGATGAGCATAAAGATGGGGGGTATATTACACCTTTAGAGGCTGAGGGAGATTATTTAACATTTATTTCAAGAATTAGAAAAGATCATTCTAATCAAAAAGCTTTAAATTTGTGGGTAGTCTCAGATAATTTACTTAAAGGAGCTGCACTAAATACTATTCAAATAGCAGAATGTTTAATGAAGAAAAGATAAAGAGTTTAGTTTATAAATAGATCATGCAAAATAACAACAATCCTTTAAGCCCACATCTTGAAATTTATAAATGGCATATTTCATCTCTTTTATCCATTACTCATAGAATAGTTGGTGTGATTAATATATTAGCAATTACACTAATTTGTATTTGGACATTGTCTTTGCTTTTAGGTGAAAATAATTATGAAATAACAAAAATATTTTTACAATCTTTTTTTGGTAAGTTCATCGTTGTTTCATTATGTTGGACTTTTAGTTTTCACATTTTGAATGAAATTAGACATTTTATCTGGGATATGGGCTATGGTTTTGATATTAAGACAGCAAAAATCACAGGCATTATAGTTTTCTTAGGGTCCTTCATTTTAACAATTTTATTTTATTTAATAGGAAAAAATTTAGCTTAGCATGCATACTTCAACAAAAAAATGGTTATTCATTAAATTCAGCTCATTAGTATTAATTCCATTAATGATTTGGTTTATAATCAATTTAGTATCAATCAGTGACTTGGATTATCTAGAAATTGTGAATTTTTTTACAAATCAGCCATCAAAAATTTTATTCTCGCTTTTTATTGTTTTTTCTTACTTTTTTTCAGCTTTAACTATAAGTGAAATTTTTGAAGATTACGTTCAAGATGAAAAGATAAAAAATGTCGCAAACAAAATCATGAATATTTTTGCTATACTATTACCAACGATAACAATTATAGGAATATTTAACTTATCATAATGAGCGCTTATAAAATTATTGATCATGAATATGATGTTGTGGTTCTTGGAGCTGGAGGTTCTGGTCTCCGAGCAGCAGTAGGCTTATCTGAAGCTGGACTAAAAACTGCATGTATCTCTAAAGTTTTTCCAACTAGAAGTCATACTTCAGCAGCGCAAGGTGGAATTTCAGCTGCACTTGGAAATATGGGAGAAGATGATTGGAGATGGCACATGTACGATACAGTCAAAGGTTCAGATTGGCTAGGAGATCAAGATGCTATTGAATATTTGTGCAAAGAAGCTGCAAAAGCAGTCAGAGAATTAGATAAGTATGGAGTCCCTTTTAGTAGAACTAAAGATGGAAAAATTTACCAAAGACCTTTTGGTGGCATGACGAAAAATTATGGAAATGGTACTGTTCAAAGAACCTGTGCCGCAGCTGACAGAACTGGACACGCTATTCTACATACACTCTACGGACAAGCTTTAAAACATAATACTGAATTTTTTATTGAGTATTTTGCACTAGATTTAATTATGAAAGATGGAGAATGCAAAGGATTGATAGCGTGGAATTTAAATGATGGAACAATACACAGATTCAAATCTCATATCACAATAATTGCTACTGGTGGCTATGGTAAGGTTTATTATTCTGCGACTTCAGCTCATACTTGTACTGGAGATGGTAACGGAATGGTTTTAAGAGCAGGTTTACCATTACAAGATATGGAATTTGTGCAGTTTCATCCAACTGGAATATATGGAGTTGGATGTTTAATATCAGAAGGGGTAAGAGGTGAAGGTGGTTTTCTTCTAAATTCAAAAGGCGAAAGATTTATGGAAAGGTACGCTCCTAATGCTAAGGATCTAGCCTCAAGAGATGTAGTCAGCAGGTCTATCGCAATTGAAATAAATGAAGGAAGAGGTGTAGGTAAAGAAAAAGATCATGTGCATCTTCACTTAGATCATTTAGATCCCAAAGTCATCGATGATAGACTTCCAGGTATAGCAGAGTCCGCAAAAACTTTTTCCGGGGTTGATGTAACCAAGGATCCAATACCAGTTGTTCCAACAGTTCATTACAACATGGGTGGAATACCTACAAATTATAAAGCTGAAGTTTTAACTTTGAATGGATCAGAAAAAACTGTTCCTGGCCTTATGGCAATTGGAGAGGCAGCTTGTGTTTCTGTTCACGGAGCAAATAGATTGGGATCAAATTCATTAATAGATTTAGTAGTCTTTGGAAAAGCCGCAGCAAATCGAGCTGCTGAATTAATTAAACCAAATTCAGCTCATGATATCTCACCTCAAAGTGAACTAGATAAATGTTTAGATAGGTTTGATAGAATTAGAAATTCAAAGGGTGAAACAAATACAGCAAAACTAAGATTATCTATGCAGAAGACAATGCAAAGCAAATGTGCAGTTTTTAGAACTGAAAAAACTTTAAAAGAAGGAATTGAAGAGATTAGAAAACCTTTTGAGGGAATGGACGATATGTTGGTTAAAGACAAATCTCTCTTATTTAATACTGATCTTGTAGAGTCCTTAGAATTTGATAATTTAATTAGACAAGCTATGACAACTATGGACTCAGCTTACCATAGAAAAGAGAGCAGAGGAGCACATGCTAGAGAAGATTTCTCTAAAAGGAATGACAAAGATTTTATGAAACATACTTTAGCTTGGCAAAATGGAAAAGAAGTAAAAGTCAAGTACAGAGATGTACACGCGAAAACCTTAACAAATGATGTGCAGTATTTTCCACCAAAAGAAAGAGTATATTAATGGCTGAGTTTTCTCTTCCAGATAATTCAAAAATCATTAAAGGCAAATACTACAAAGACAAAACAGGTTCAAAAAATATAAAAAAAGTAAACATATATAGATGGAGTCCTGATGATGAGCAGAATCCAAGGATAGATACATTTGAAGTTGATATGGATAACTGTGGGCCAAAAGTTCTAGACATACTTTTTAAAATTAAAAATGAAATTGACTCATCATTAACTTTTAGAAGATCATGTGCACATGGTGTATGTGGATCCTGTGCTATGAATGTAGATGGAGTTAATACTTTATCATGCATAAAATCTCATAACGATATTAAAGGAGAATTAAATATTTATCCTCTGCCTCACTTAAAAGTTATTAAAGATTTAATTGGAGATTTAAGCAATTTATATAAACAATATGAGTCTATTCAGCCATGGTTAAAGACTTCCAAAACTAATACTGAAAAACAAGAAATTCTTCAATCTCAGGATGATAGATCAAAACTTGATGGATATTATGAATGTATTTTGTGTGCTTGTTGTTCAACGTCTTGCCCTAGCTACTGGTGGAATGGTGATAAGTATTTGGGTCCAGCAGTTTTGTTACAAGCTTATAGATGGATTAATGACAGCAGAGATGAAGATAAAAAGGAAAGATTAAAAAAAGTTGCTGATGAACTAAAGTTGTATAGATGTCATACTATTATGAATTGTACTAACTCCTGTCCAAAAGGTCTAAATCCAGCAAAAGCTATTGGTTCAATAAAAAAAATGCTTGCAACTAGCTAAAAGCTTATTTAATCAATTAGCACTATGAAATTAATAGAACACTTTATTAGTGGAAAAAAATATTCTGGGAATTCTAAAAGAACAGGTAAAGTTTTTGAACCAGCAACAGGTGATCAAAAAGCTGAAGTTAAATTAGCAACATCAGAAGACGTAAATAAAGCTGTCGAAAACGCAAAAAACGCATTTCAAATGTGGTCGAATACACCTCCTCTTCAAAGAGCAAGGGTGATGTTTAAATTTAAGGAACTTATAGAAAAAAATTCTGATGAACTCACTAAAATTATCGTTTCTGAACATGGGAAAGTTTATGATGATGCTAAAGGATCTTTAACAAGAGGGCTGGAAGTTGTTGAATATGCATGCGGCATACCTCAAATGCTTAAAGGAGAATTTACGGAAAATGTTGGAACAAATGTTGATAGCTGGTCAATCAGACAACCTTTAGGGGTGTGCGCAGGAGTTACTCCTTTTAATTTTCCTGCAATGGTTCCTATGTGGATGTTTCCTATGGCGATTGCGTGTGGGAATACATTTGTTTTGAAGCCATCAGAGAAAGATCCATCTTGTTCAATAAGATTAGCAGAACTCTTTAAAGAGTCTGGACTCCCAGACGGCGTTCTTAACGTAGTAAATGGTGATAAAGAAGCAGTTGATGCACTGATAAACAACAAAGATGTAGTAGCGATGAGTTTTGTAGGATCTACGCCAATAGCAAAATATATTTATGAAAATTGTGCTAAAAATGAAAAAAGAGTCCAAGCGCTTGGAGGAGCAAAAAATCATTGTGTAGTTATGCCAGATTGTGATTTAGAGCAAGCTGTTAATGGGTTAATGGGCGCTGCATACGGGTCAGCCGGAGAAAGATGTATGGCTCAATCCGTAGCGGTAGCTGTAGGCAATATTGGTGATAAACTAGTTAATAGCCTAACAAAAAAAGTAAAAGCATTAAAAGTTGGACCAGGAATGGACAGAAAGTCTGAGATGGGACCTCTGGTTACAAAAGAACACTTAGCTAAAGTAAAAGGATATGTTGATATTGGAGAGCAAGAAGGCGCTAAGTTACTTGTGGATGGAAGAAAACTTTCACTTAAAGGTCACGAAAACGGATATTACATTGGAGGGTGCTTATTTGATCATGTGACAAAGAATATGAAAATTTATAAAGAGGAGATTTTCGGTCCTGTTCTATCTGTAGTGCGAGTAAAAAACTTTGATGAAGCCTTGCAATTAGTTAACGAACATGAGTTTGGCAATGGAGTAAGTATATATACCAGAGATGGAGACTCAGGAAGAACATTTTCAAATAAAGTTAAAGTAGGAATGGTTGGTATAAATATCCCGATACCAGTTCCTATGGCTTTTCACAGTTTTGGTGGATGGAAACGATCATTGTTTGGAGATCAGCATATGCATGGGCCTGAAGGTGTAAGATTTTATACTAAACTTAAAACAATAACTTCGAGGTGGCCATCTGGATTAAGATCTGATCCAGAATTTATAATGCCAACTATGAAATAAAAAGGATATACTTTGAAAAAAAAGATTACTTTGATAGGCGCAGGACAAATTGGAGGAACTCTTGCTCATCTAATTGCTTTAAAAGAATTAGGTGATGTAGTTTTATTTGATGTGGCCGAAGGTATAGCAAAAGGTAAAGCTCTAGATATTGCGCAATCATCACCAATCAATGGATTTAATATAAGCTTATCAGGAACTAACAATTATGAAGACACTAAAAATTCTGATGTGATAATAATTACTGCGGGGATGCCTAGAAAACCAGGTATGACAAGAGATGATCTGCTTGGGATTAATCTTAAAATCATTAAACAAGTTGCTGAAGGGATAAAAAAAACATCTCCTAAAGCCTTTGTAATATGTATTACTAATCCATTAGATGTGATGGTTATGGCATTACAAAAATATTCTAATTTACCAAAGAATAAAATTGTGGGCATGGCAGGCATATTAGATTCATCCCGATTTATTTATTTTCTTTCAGAAGAGCTTAGAGTTCCAGTTCAAAAAATAAAATCATTTGTGTTAGGTGGTCATGGAGATACCATGGTTGCAATGTTGGGTCTGACTGAAATAGACGGCAAAAAGATTAGTGAATTAGTAAAGCAGGGAAAAATATCAAAAGAAAAACTAAACCAAATAGTTGATAGGACCAAAAAAGGTGGAGCTGAAATTGTAAAATATTTAGAAAAGGGATCTGCTTTCTATGCACCTGCTGCCTCAGGTGTTGAAATGGCCGAGAGTTATTTGAAAGATTTAAAAAAGCAACTTCCATGTGCAGCATATCTTAATGGCGAGTACGGAATAAAAGATTTATATGCAGGCGTTCCTGTAATAATCGGTTCAGCAGGGGTAGAAAAAGTAGAAGAGCTAGAATTGAGCTTAGAAGAAAAAGAAAATTTTGAAAAGTCTATACAATCGGTTAAAGATTTATTTATGGCTGCGCAAAAAATAGACCCGTCTCTAAAATAAAAAGTAATTTTTAATTTTTTTGTAAAACTATCCTTCTACCCATACAAAAAATCTTTGGAAAGAACTTTATTAAAAATTTATCAATATGATGTAACACATTTAAAAAAAAATTATTCATTGGAATACAATAAGTTTTAGAAGTAACACCTCCAGAGTTTATAAAAATTAAACATTCAGTTAATTTTTCATATTCTATTTTAAATAAATTACCAATTTCTTTTTCAAATCTAGTACGATTATCAAAAATTAAATGAGGAACAGCTATATTTCCATGCCAAGCATTTTCTTCATCACTTTTTGGTTTTTTTTCGTCCCAGACATTTAGAGTAAAATCAAATCCTTCATGTTTCATTATCATAGTGGCTAACTGAAAAAAAATTGAACAATAAGATTCAAAAATAATTAATTTTCCTCCTTTTTTTAAAATTCTATTTATCTCTTTAAAAAACTTAATTGGATATGGAATATGATGAATCATATTTGAGGCAATAACAAAATCTAAACTTTCATTTTCAAAACCTGTATTTTGTGCATCAATATTTTTATAGTCTAGATGTTCATCGTTACCTAAGTCTGTAGTTTTAAAATTTTTGCAATTGATAAAGTCCTTTGAAAATCCTGCTCCAGATCCAACTTCTATTCCATGATCTGACTCTTTAATGAATTTGTTCATCCAACCAAATCTTTTACTTAATAAAAATTTTACATTATTAGAGTTGTTAGAATAATATGCTTCTCTTGCAATTTTAGTATTAGCAATAGATTCCATTCTATTTTCTTCTTTTGAAAACTGAATTTTTTCTTTTATTTTAAACATTGTTTAAGTAGATATATAAATCAAAACAATTTACTGGTACATTTAAATAGTTTATTGATTAATACTTTTCAAACAATGTTTTTAATTAGAAAAAGTGCATTTAAAGAATTTCCAATAATATTAGGAATAATTATTTATGCTTCTTGCATAAATTGGTTGAGTGGTAGTGTTGGTATTATACCAATAGACTCTTTTGGGTTTCTTGATACTGGATTTAGTATTTTAAAAAACAAGTTACCAATTAGGGATTTCTGGATATTCACTGGCCTATTAGTTGATTACATGGAGGCTTTTTTTTTATTAATTTTTGGTAATAGCTGGAGCAGTCATATTTTACATGCTTCTTCAATGAATGTAATCGCATCGCTAGGTTTATATTATTTTCTAAGAAAAATTAATTTTGATATCAAGTATTCTATTTTTTACACACTATGTTTTGCAACACTTTGTTACCCTGTTTCAGGGACTCCCTTCGCCTATATCCATGCTTACATTTTTTCACTAATAAGTATTTTTGTATTGTTTTTAGGTATTAAAAATAAAAACAACAGTACTTGGTTTTTATTACCAATAATTTGTTTTCTTGCTTTTATGTCAATGCAGACACCAAGCGCTTATATAATACTTATAATAATAATTTTTTCATTATTTTATTTTCTAAAAGAAAAAAGAATCGATAATTTAAAATATTTTATATTTGGAGGTTTCATTTGTATTTTATTTTTAATGTTTTACTTATTAGTAACGAAGACGCCTTTAGAAAATTTTTTATATCAATATATTTTTTTTCCTCTGACTATAGGGGAAGGGAGATTTAGTAGTAACGAAACAGCATATTTGGGTTTAATTGATCAACTTAATTTTAAAAGAATTTTCGGAGAATTTAAATTTATACATATTTTTTTGATCCCGCTAATAATAGTTGCAGTCAGAAATTATAAAAGAAATGATTACAATTTAAATCTTTTAAACTTAATAATTGTTTCAGCTTCAATCGCATTTATTTTTAATCAATTGTTAACTGCTAATCAAATTTATATTTTTAGTTTAATACCTATTTTGGCTGCTGTTTTACAAATGAATATTCTAAAATTTAATTATTCCTTCAAGTTTCTTTGGGTAATTATATTTATAGTTATATTTGCAACTATTAAATTTCATTTCAGATACAATATTGAAAGAAAGTTCCATGATCTGGAAGCCGTTGATAAAAGTACCGCTATTGACGCTAGTAAAATTCATAAAAATTTAAAAGGTTTAAAATGGGTTACAAAATTTAATCCAGATCCTGCAAATGAAATAAATACAATCAAACAAGCTTTACAAGTGATAGACAACGATCAAAGAGAAAAAATTTTGATTACACATTATCAATTTATTTCTACGATACTTGATAAAGACCTAAACATAATGAATAGGTGGTATTTATGGGATAATAATACACACCCCACTGAAAACCATAAATACTTTAAATTTTATAAAAAAATGATTAAGAAAAATATTACCAACAATAAAATTCAAGTTTTATATCTTTTAGGGCAAGACAATGAAATTTTATTTGGGAACGTAAAGAATTACTTTACCAATGTTTGTTTTAAAAGTAAAACCATTGAAGAAAAAAGATTCTCAATGCATGAATTAATAGTTTGTAAAAAATAAAATGAACATTCACGAACATCAAGCTAAAGAAATTTTAAGAGAATTTGGTGTACCTGTTTCTAAGGGGCAGGTAATTCTTTCAACAAATGAACTTAAAGAGAAAATATCACAGGTTAAGGGTCAAGAGTTTGTTTTAAAAGCACAGATTCATGCTGGTGGAAGAGGTAAAGCTGGGGGTGTTAAACTTATAAAAGATAAAAAGGAATTAGAGTCCGAAGCAAAGAAAATGATGGGAAAAGTATTGATTACTCATCAAACTGGACCTGAAGGAAAAAAAGTAAGAAGACTTTATATAGAGGAGGCATCAGAAATATCAAAAGAATATTACTTGTCATGCCTTGTAGATAGAGAAACGTCTAAAATTGCATTTATAAGTAGCACAGAGGGTGGAATGGATATTGAAAAAATTGCATCTGAAGCTCCAGAGAAAATTATAACAACAAAAATTGAATTAAATAATGAAATTAATAGCGATGATATTGAAAAAATAATTGCACCATTTAAATTTGATAAGTCTCAAAAGCTTGAAGCACACAAGATAGTTAAAGGCTTATACAAAATTTTAACTGAAAAGGATGCAAGTTTAATTGAAATCAATCCTTTGATAATTACAAAGAGCGGAAATTTATTATGTTTAGATGCTAAGATGAATTTTGATGATAATGCAATATTTAGAAGACCAGAAATTTTTAAATTAAGAGACTTAAATGAAGAAGATCCAACTGAAATTGAAGCAAGTAAGTTTGATCTTTCTTATATTAAGCTTAACGGTTCAATTGGATGTATGGTCAATGGAGCTGGTTTGGCAATGGCAACAATGGATATAATTAAACTTTATGGCAAAGAACCTGCTAATTTTTTAGATGTAGGGGGAGGAGCATCCAAAGAAAAAGTCTCTGCTGCTTTTAAACTCATTTTATCAGATAAAAATGTAAAAGGCATTCTAATAAATATA
>MDSZ01211762.1_pt1 | contig 14643 bp, 16 predicted proteins | sample 811201 | NCBI WGS metagenome assembly MDSZ01 (sample SAMN05326647, study PRJNA326480) | marine metagenome | isolation source: seawater | place: Indian Ocean: North | collected 2010
TATTTTAAGCATTAACTAAACTAATGATTTAGTTAATTAAATATATTATAAACTTTGCGTTTGGCGAGGTAGCTCAGTTGGTTAGAGCACAGGACTCATAAGCCTGGGGTCGGCGGTTCGAATCCGCCCCTCGCTACCAAAGTACAGATTATTTCTTCAATTACATTTCTGTAATGATTCTTTTTAAAGAAAAGATAATTTTATTTATCTCACTTGATCTAAGTTCGGGGTACAAAGGTAAACAAAAAATTCCTTTCGATTTCTTTTCTGAATTTTTAAGATCTTTTTTATTTTTAATGATTTTGGAATATGCTTTCATTTTATGAATAGGATAGGGGTAAATTGACCTAGTTTGGATTTTTAATTTTAATAATTTTTTTTTAATTATACTAGCTTTTGGGTGGTAAACTGTAAATAAATGATAAACATGTTTACACTTAGAATTTTCTGTTGGCAATATAGTTTTATCGAAAGATAGTTTTTTAAGATAAATATTTGCAATTTTTCTTCTTATGTTAATAAAATTTTCAACTTTATCTAATTTGAGATTTAAAATTGTAGCTTGAATTTCATCTAACCTAGAGTTAAGACCATTTTCATTAGCATAATACTTGTCCTTAAATTTTGTATTTTGTACAGTCTCAATTCCATAAAATCTTATTCTCTTAATTTTTTTGTATGCATTGAAATCATTAGTAAAAATAAATCCTCCATCTCCATAAGCTCCAAGAATTTTTGTTGGATAAAAAGAAAAACATCCAAATTTTCCTATTGTTCCTGAATATTTATTTTTATATTTTGCTCCTTGGGACTGAGCACAATCTTCTATAATCGTAATCTTATTTTTTTTTGCTATGCTTTGTATTTCATCCATATTACACATCTGCCCATAAAGATGAACAGGTATAATAGCTTTAGTTCTTTTATTGATAACTTTTTTAATTTTTTTAACATCAATCAAATAGTCATCACCTATATCAACTAATCTTGGTATACCTCCTGCGTTAATAATCGCTGAGATAGTAGGTATCGCAGTATTTGCAGCAGTAATTACTTCATCTCCTGATTTAAGATTTAAAGTTTTTAAAGAAATTAATAAGGCGTCTGTTCCACTACCAACAGCAATTCCATATTTAGCTTTATATTTTTTTATAAAATTTTTTTCAAATTTGCTAAGCTCTTCACCAAAAAAAATATTACCTTTATTAATTGATTTATCAATTTTTTTAAGAATTACTTTTTTAAGTTTTTTATACTCTCTATTGTATGACCAAAACTTAATCATTAATTAATCTTTTAAATTTATTTATATTCATTGATATATTTATACGTGCTTTTTTACCAAGAATTTTTTTGGCTGATATACCTTTAATCTTTGGATTGTATTTCTTCACAAAATTAAAAACTGATTGCGATTTTCCTCCAATATTAATAATTCCTTTATGATTAATAATTTTTAAAATATTTAAAACCAAATCCTCATGGAAAATAAAATTTGTTTTAAAATCATTAAAAGCATTTTTATGCACAAATGGCTTTTCAGTTACTGATGTTCTCAAGATAAGGGAATTTTTATATAGCATCACAGCACATTCTCCGCCTAGTTTAGACCAGGCGTAGTTGTTTATTGGTTTTACCGATGATATTTCTGAATAATTGCCTTTCTCACCAGGGTAGACATAACACGTAGAAATATAAACAAGTTTAATTTTCAACTCATGACAGACCTTAGTTATATTAGATGTTCCAATAATATTTTTATCAATACTCTGACAAATGTCATTATCATGAACGCTCATCGGTCTTGATAAACCAGCTAAATGTATAAGATATTTAGGTCTCTTTTTTCTTAGATATGTATAAATTGTTTTTATTTTAAGAATATTTAATTGATTTTTTTTCGGGAATAAAAAATCAAACTTTGTTTTTGCTTCTATTGTTTTAAAAGCTTTTGCAAATCTCCCAGTTCCACCGGTAAAAACAATTCTATTTTTATATTTCAACATGCGAAAACCACTCTCCTTTAAAATTTTTCTCCTTTTTAAAAATTTCCTGCTTATGATTCCAAGCAAATAAATAACAACAGTCGCGTATATTTTTATAAAAATAATCCATATTTTTTATTGGAATGTGCATTCCAGGACTAAATTTACCAATCTTCTCTTTTGTTGTATCACAAATATAGTCAATATACTCTGTGCCAATATCACAATAGTTTAATATTGTCGTACTTTTAGAAGTTGCAGCATAACCACAAATTGACTTTCCTTTTTTTTTATAAGACTCAATTTTTTCCTTAATTTTATTTTTAGAAATTTCACAATTTTTTTTAAATTCTAAACAAGAGTCAATATGATTAATTTTTTTTTTATCCTCATCATCTAGTAATTTATTTAGATTATTAGAATTATCACTATTGTTTCTTTTAATAACATATCTCATAGAACCACCATGAGTGATTTGTGGAATGGCATCAACCAAATATAAGTTATATTTCTTAAAAATTTTTAAAACTGAGGAAGCTGAGAACATAAAAATATGCTCATCATATATTTGGTCATATGAAACTTTTTCAAACATAGCTCCTAAGTATGGTTCCTCAAAAATAAAAGTTCCATTTTTACTTAAAAGAAAGTCTACAGCCTCGATTAAATTGTTAAGATCTGGGACATGACAAATAACATTAGAGGCACAAATTAAATCTGTATCTCCCTTATAACCCTTTAAATTTTTAACAGTATTTGTATTAAAAAATTCATTAATAGTAGGAATTTTATTTTTAATAGCGACGTCCGCCACGCTTGATGATGGCTCAATGCCAATAATTTTTTCTTTTGATATCTCAAAATTTTTTAAAAATGTTCCATCGTTTGAACCAATTTCGATAATTTTTGAATTGGTACTTAAATATTTTGAAACAAATTTTGCATATTTTTTGAAATGATCTTTCATAAATTCTGAACTACCTGTATAAAAAGGATAATTTTCATTAAACATTTTTTCAGGTTTTGGGTGTTCGTTCAGTTGAAACAATGATAACTCTTCATTAAAACCAACCTCCATATTAAAAAAGTATTCGTTTGAGAAATCTTTTTCTTCAATAAATCCATTTGCAATAGGCATTCGCCCAAAAGACATAAAAGGATTAATTGGTTTATTGGTAATTTTGCACTTCATTTATTATTTAAATTTTTAAATAAATTTAATGTTTCTTTAATGTCTTTTTCTATTTTAGAATTTAATCTTAAACCAATTCTCTTTAACTTATTATTATCTACATGGTAACTTAATTGATTCATTATTTCTGATTTTATAAACTTAATTTTAATTTTATTTTTGTATTTTTTTATCATTCCTATTATTTCTTTTACCGTAAAATTACCACTTAAAGCATTGTAAGTTTCGTTATTAAATAAATTTTTATCAATACAAAATTTAAAAACTTTAAATGCATCTTTTAGTGATAGGTAAGGTCTGTATTGATTATATGCTGTGTTATAGACCTGAATTTTTTCATTTAAAGAGGCATTTAAACAAAATTTATTAATAGCAGTATGAAATCTCATTCCTTTAGATACCCCTGCAATTGTTCCAAACCTAAAAGAAATATAATTTAAATTTTTTCCTTCTTTTTTTAGCAATCTCTCTTCCTTTAATTTAATTTCTGCGTAAGGCGATTGAGGTTTTAATAAATTTTCATCATCCTCTTTCACAATTTTTACTTGTTTGCCATAAACACTGCTTGAAGAAATATGAATTAATTTTGATTTATTTTTTTTGCAATAACTGATTATATTTTTCATACAAGTTAAATTATTTCTATACATTTCTTTTTTTATTGAAAAACTACCTTGTGCGTTTGTATGAGATGCACAATGAATAACATAATCAACTCTTTTAAATTTATTTAAATTTTTTTTACTTAAATCAATTTTAAAAAAACTAATTTTTTTTTTTTTAGATATGTTAAATAGAGTATGATATCTGTGAGCATTAAAGTTATCGATTAAAATTATCTCTTTTAATTTTTTAATTTTGTTAATATTGGTTACTAAATAAGAACCTATGTGACCGCATGCACCAGTTATTAGCAATTTCATTATTTCTTTCTTTTGTTAATAAATTTTAAAAATTCAGAGTAGCTTTCAATGTAATCACTAAATTCATATTCTCTATCACAAGCAACTAATAAAATGGCATTATTAGTTAAAAATTTAATTTTACACCATATTTTAGGTTTTAAGAGAAATCCTTCTCTTTTTTTGTGATTTAATTTTATTTCACCATTTTTGTTTTGAGAAAAATATTCAACTTTTATCTTTCCAAGAACTGGAAATAAAAATTGAGAGCATTTTTTATGCGCATGATCTCCACGCACAAAGTTCTTCTTCCCGTGGATCATAAATATTCTTTTTACTTTAATTGGAAAATCTTTTTTGATTGAAAAAGGTGTTAGAATTCCACTCTTTTTTTTGAATACTTTAAATTTTTTTTTCTTCATTATTTTTAATGTCACAATACACAACAGGCCACTCCAAAGCATTTGTATACTTTTTGAACCAATATGGAAGAAATCTTTCTGCAAGAAATGTGTACATCCTTATTTTATTATATCCTTTTAAATTAAAGCCGAAAATAGCTTCACATTTTTTAAGCCAATCGAAAATTTCAGAAAAATATAAATTTATAATCTCAGATGATTTGCTTACAAACATGTTACCTTGGTTGAATTCAGTATTTTTACTTACATAAACGCTAAAATCATATTTATCTTTTTCAGGTAATAAATTAATAGCTTTATCCAAAATGCCATTTCCATGATACATGTCAAATTGAAATCTAATACTAAATTTATCTTTAAATACCTCTTTAAAGTTTCTTAGCATCGCTAGTTTCCCGTCCTTAAAAAGTTTAATCCACTTTGGTCTATTTAGAATAGTTGGCTCTCCTATAATTGCATCATAACCGTTCCATTCTTTAGGTAGACTTTTAAGTAATGACGTTATTGAGGTTTTGTCTTTTAAATTTTTTTTGTTTCCCCATAATTCTCTATAAGAACAAAATCCAACCCATTCGTCAGGTGATTTTTTGTATAATAAATTTTTCCAATACCAATAATAAAATGTATATTCACCGTAGTAGGGATTTTTTTCAGATATATTTTCAAAAGTATTATCTAACAACCATTCTTTAGAAAAATTTTTATTTTTTAAACCGACCGGAATATAATTAAGTTTTTTTACTGACGCCAAATAGCTATTATCTAAACACATACAATATATCTTTAGGTTATGCATATTTATTTAAAAATTCCCTAAGACTAATATTCTTTCTATCTTTAGATGATATTATGGGCTTTTTTATTGGCCATTTTATTTTTATATCTTTGTCATTCCATAAAATACCAACTTCATTTTTTTTTGATCTATAGTTTGTGCATTGATAGCTAATTAAATTTTCTTTTTTCATACCTACAAACCCATGTGCGAAGCCTTCTGGTATAAAAATTGATAGTCCATTTTTATCAGATAATCTAATTGAAAAATATTTCCCAAAATTTTTTGAGTTTTTTCTTAGATCAACAACAACATCAAAAATTTCTCCCTTTAAAACACTTATATATTTACCTTGGGCAAACTTTCTTTGTAAATGTAAACCTCTAATAACATTTTTTTTTGAGGACGATACACAAGAAAAAATAAATTTTTTTTTCGAAAAAAATTTACTTTTAAAAGTTTCTCTAAAAAAACCTCTTTTATCATAATGGACTTGAGAAGATATAATTTTCAAATCTTTAAATTTTGTTGATTTAATTTTCATAATTAATCTATTTTTTTAAATAATAAATCTAAAAAACTTATAAAAGTGTATCCCTTAAAATTTTTAAAATTTAAAAATTTGATAAAATTATTTTTATTTTCAGATAAAAGAGTATAATTATTTTCTTTCATAAATTTTAAAAAGCCTTTATATTCAAGAAAATAAGCGTAATTAATAGTAGGGTGAATATTTACTTGTTTCATAACAATGTCTTTATCATTTTTTCCAGACATATAAAATGGTGTATGAGAAAAAAGTAAATAACGTGGATTAAATTTGATTATTTTTTTTAAAATATCTTTATAATCATTTACGTAATGAATTGAACTCCCAAAAAAAACAAAATCTAAATCATTATTTATTGTCGATAAATCATTGATAACTTTAATATTTTTTAATTGATTTTTTATAATAAAATTATAAATAAATTTATTATAAGAAGGTAAGTCATGATAAAGATAATCAATATTTTTAATATACTTATTTAAATAGGCATAATTATCTAAATTATTGGCCCCAAAATCTAAAAATTTAATTTGATTTTTTAGAGATCCGTATAAAGAGAGTAATTCAAGTAAATATGCACACGTACTAAAAGGTTTATAAAAATTATCTTCAACATTTTTCATTATTTTTAATTGATTTTCATCTACTGTTGTTGGATGATTGTTTTGCGGTAGACTTTTTAATTCAGTTTCTACAAAAAAAATTTTGAACATTTTGAAAATTTTTCTAGCGAAAAATTTGGGCAAAGAGTCAAAATATTTTGATCTTAAAAATTTATTTAAAAATACGTACATAAACTAAATTAAATTTTTAAGATAATTTGAATAATCACAATTTCCGTAAAATTTAACCGCTTTAAGAATATCCATTTTTTTTATCCAACCTTTTTTAAAAGCGATTTCTTCCAGACAACCAATCTTTAAACCCTGTCTTTCTTCAATTGTTGAAATAAAATTAGATGCACTATAATAATCTTTAATATTACCTGTATCTAACCAAGCACCACCTCTTCCGATAAAATCAGCTTTTAATTTTTTGTTCCCCTTATAAATATTCAGAAGATCAGTAATTTCAATTTCATTTCTTTTAGAAAATTTTAGAGATTTACTATACTTTACAACGTTATTGTCAAAAAAATATAAACCAGTAACTGCTAAATTTGATTTTGTATTTTTCGGCTTTTCAATAATTTTAATTATTTTATTTTTTTTATCAATTGTTGCAACACCATATAAATTAGGATTTTTTACAGGATGTAAAAAAACTCTTGCACCATTTTTGAGACCGACATTATTTTTTAACTTTTCTGTAAGATTTTGTCCGTAGAAAAAATTATCTCCTAATATAAGTGCAACATTATCTTTACCAATAAAATTTTCACCAATTATAAAAGCATCTGGTAAGCCTCTGGGTTTTTTTTGTTCTTTGTATGAAATTTTGACACCTAGGTTATTTTTTTCTGGTAAAATTTTTTTGAATTGATGTAATTGGCCTGTATTAACAATTATTAGTATATCTTTAATGCCAGCCAACATTAATATTGATAAAGGATAATAAATAAGAGGTTTGTCATACAAGGGTAATAATTGTTTGTTCACAGCTTTTGTTAGGGGGCTCATTCTTGTACCCATCCCCCCAGCAAGTATAATTCCTTTTTTTATCACTTAACTCCTAGTCTTTTTATAAATAATTTTTTTGAAATATTCTTAAAAAAACTCATGTTTTCTAAATACCAATTTACCGTCTTGAAAATTCCAGTTGATAGTTTTGTTTTCGGGAACCATTTTAATTCATTTTTTATCTTATTACTATTCAAGGCATACCTAAAGTCATGTCCTGGCCTATCTTTAACAAATTTAATTTTAACATTTTTTCCAATTTTTATTTTCTTTTTTTTAAAAGTCTTAATAATCTCCTTAATTATAGTAATATTATTGCAATTTATTCCTGATCCAATATTGTATTTTTCACCGCTTTTACCTCTAAAAAATAATTTCATTAATGCATCGCAATGATCATCTACATATATCCATTCTCTGGAATTTTTCCCCCTTGCATAAACTGGAAGTGAAATATTATTTATTATGTTATAAATCATTTTTGGAATTAATTTTTCTGGAAATTGTCTAGGACCATAATTATTAGAGCAATTGGATATAACAGCGTCGATTTTGTGAGTTCTTACATATGAATATACTAAATGGTCAGAAGCTGCTTTTGATGCAGAATACGGTGAACTAGGAACATAAGGGTAATTTTCATGAGATCTTTTATTGCCACGGACATCTCCATATACCTCATCTGTCGAAATATGTACTAATCTAATTTTTTTCTTTTGAGTTTTAATTGCCTCTAAAAGATTATAAACTCCTAAAATATTATTCTTAATAAAATTGCTAGAGTCCTCTATTGATCTGTCTACATGTGTATCGGCAGCTAAATTAAATATGCCATGAGGTTTAAATTTTTGAATTAACTTTATAATTTGCTTTTTATTATTAATGTCTAATTTTTTAAAACTATAATTTTTAGTATTAACTCCAATCAAATTATACTTTTGAGCTGAGTATGACAAATTATCTATGTTTAAAACTTTAAATTTTTTTTTCAAAAGCAATCTTATTAAATTACTTCCTATAAAACCATAACCACCAGTTACAATGAATCTTTTCATTAAAAATATTTATAATATTTCTTTGCTAAAGTATACTTTCTATCATATTAATAATGGCATATTTAAGATGCAGATAAAAAAAGATAATTTAACAATCGTAATTGTAACTATTAGAAGCGAGAGTGTTATAGAAAATTGCTTAAACTCAATACATCCTGAAATAAAAAAAATCATAATAGAAAATTCGACAAATCAAAAATTTTTTGAAAATTTGATTTCAAAATATAAAAATATTGAATGTTTTTCCTCTGGGGAAAATTATGGGATGGGAAAAGGAAATAATATTGGTATAAAAAAAAGCAAAACCAGATATGTGATGATACTTAATCCTGATACTATATTAAAAGCAGATACTTTAGAAAAAATTTTTGAAGTATCAAAAAATCTTGACTTTGCGATACTTAGTCCAATAAGCGACAACATTGACTATCCAAATTATAAAATTAAAAAAAAAGTTTCAAATAATGAAGATAAAGATTTATTAGATGTTGATAGTGTAGATGGATATTCTATGCTTATAGATACAACAAAATTTGGTCAAAATTATTTTGATGAAAATTTTTTTATGTATTTAGAAAATGATGATTTATGTTTAAGAATGAAAAAAAAAAATGAAAAAATATACGTTTATAAAAAAGCATTAATAAGTCATTTAGGAGGAAAAGCTGTAAGTGCATTACATCAAAAAGAAATAGAGCTTTCAAGAAACTGGCATTGGAACTGGTCTAAATTTTATTTTAGAAAAAAACATTACGGTTTTATTTTTGCTTTGATATCTGGTATTCCAAATTATATAAAGTCATGTATAAAATTTTCAATTTATTTTTTATTAAAAGAAGAATTTAAATATAAAATATATTTCAATAGAGCTTCCGGGTTTTATAATTCCTTGCTAAATAAAAAAGCTTGGTATAGACCAAAATTTTATCAATAAAACTAAAATAAATATGAAAAATTAATGTCAAAAAATATTATAGTAATTACAGGTGGGGCAGGCTTTGTTGGAACAAACTTGATAAAATTATTTATTAAAAAAACAAAATATAAAATAATAAGTATCGATGACTATTCATCAGGAAATAAAAATAATCATTTAAAAAATAAAAGAGTTAAGTATATTAGAGGAAATACTAAGAATATTTCATCGATCATAAAAAATAAAAAAAAAATAAAAACCGTATTTCACTTTGGTGAATTTGCCAGAATATATCAAAGCTTTTTGAAAATGAATAAATGCATCGAGTCAAATTCAGTTGGATCAAACGCAGTATTCAATTTTTGTTTAAAATATAATATTAAACTAATTTATTCCGCTACCTCAGCATCTTTAGGGAATAATGGAAATGATAAAAATTTATCCCCTTATGCATTTACAAAATCAAAAAATTTAGAATTGTTAGAAAATTTAAAAAAATGGTTTAAATTTAGATACGAGGTAATTTATTTTTATAATGTTTACGGTCCACACCAAATATGTAAAGGTGAAATGTCCACTGTCATTGGTATATTTGAGGACCACTATAAAATAGGTAAACCATTACCAGTTGTGAAACCTGGGACACAAACAAGAAGATTTACACACATAGATGATACAGTTAAAATTTGTTACCTTGCTTGGAAAAAAAATCTTTGCAGGCATTATAGTATAGCTAATAAAAAATCTTACTCATTATTAGATGTAGCAAAAATGTTTAATTCAAAAATAAAGTTTTTACCAAAAAGATCAGGAGAGCGATACGCATCAGCTATCATAAATAAAAATTTATCTAATAAAATGTATAAGTACTTTGGGAGTATAAACTTAAAAGATTATATAAAGGAATTTATTAGAAATAATTGATTAGTGTCCTGGAAATTCAATTAAACTTTGAGTTTTGTATCCTCTTTTTTTAAGTAGATCATTACCTGGTAGATCATATAAATTAATTACAAATATAAATCCTGCCACTTTACCTCCTGAAATTTCAACTATTTTTGCTGCTGCTTCAGCTGTTCCTCCTGTAGCAATAAGATCATCAATAATTAATATTTTTTCATCTTTTTCTATAGAGTCTTTATGTACTTCAATTGTTGCAGTTCCATATTCCAATTCAAAATCAATAGAATGAACTTCTGCCGGTAATTTATTTTTTTTTCTTAAAAGAATGAAAGGTTTTTCTAGTTTGTATGAAACTGTGGATGCAAAAACAAAACCCCTAGACTCTATTGCAGCAACTTTATCAAAATCAATATTTTTTGCTAATTCAATAATTCTATCATTCGTATATTTAAAAGCTTTAGCATCTTTAATAAGCGTAGTGATATCACGAAATAAAATTCCTTTTTTTGGGTAGTCTGGAATTGAACGAATGTGTTTTTTTAAGTCCATTATTTACTTCAAGTTCTAACAAAAAAGCATTAATAATTAAATGATGAAAAATAGAAAGATCGGGATAATTGGTGGAAGTGGCCTTTACAAAATGGAAGGTTTCGAAAAAGCTAAATGGAAAAAAGTTAATACACCTTGGGGAAAACCTTCTGATGAAATTTTAATTGCAAAATTAGATAAAGAAGAAATTTGTTTTATACCTAGACATTCAAGGGGACATAAGATTAATCCAACAAACATTAATTTTAGAGCAAACATAGATGCAATGAAGCAATTGGGTGTTACAGATATAATTTCAGTTTCTGCTGTTGGTTCATTAAAAGAAAATTTAGCACCAGGGAAATTTGTTATAGTCGATCAGTTTATTGATAGAACTTTTTCAAGAATTAAAACCTTCTTCGATGACGAGATCGTGGCACATGTATCGATGGCAAAACCTGTGAGTCCAAGTTTATCGGATTGCTGTGAGTCTGCATTAAAAAAATTAAATATAAATTATCAAAGAGGTGGTTCTTATATAGTAATGGAAGGACCTCAATTTTCAACCTTAGCAGAGTCTAATCTTTATAGAACTTGGGGAGCTGATGTCATAGGTATGACTAATATGCCCGAAGCTAAATTAGCAAGAGAGGCAGAAATTAGATACTGTACAGTTGCAATGGTAACTGATTATGATTGTTGGCACCCTGATCATGATGAAGTTGATGTGGGCATTGTTATTCAAACATTAATGAAAAACGCTTCTAATGCTCAAAATATGATTAAAGAGGTAATAAAAACTTTTAAAGATTTTCCAATAAAGAAAGATCCTGCAAACAATTGTTTAGATGTAGCAATAATTACGGATCCAAAATCAAGAACAAAAAAAACAATTAAAAAACTTAATAATATAGCAGGAAGAGTTCTTAATAAAAAACAATGAGAATTGAAAATAAGACTTACAGAACTATTTGGTTTGAAGATAATTTAGTCAAAATAATTGATCAAACTAAACTACCTCATGAATTCATAATTAAAGATTTAAAGACCGTAAAAGATGCGATCAATTCAATTAAAACTATGGAAGTAAGAGGAGCTCCACTGATTGGTGCGACTGCAGCTTATGGCTTAGTTTTGTCAATTATTGAAAAAAATGATCTGTCTTTTCTAAAAAAATCTAGTGAAGATTTAATAGCTTCGAGACCAACAGCGATTAACCTTAAATGGGCAGTAGATAGAGTGATGAAAAAATTATCTGGTGTAAATGATAATGATATTCTTAAAAAAGCTCTTGAAGAGGCAAAAAACATTGTAGAAGAGGATATTAGTTTCTGTAAAAATATAGGCCTAAACGGATTAAAAATTATTGAAGATATTTCGAAAAAAAAAAAAGATACTGTAAATATATTAACCCATTGTAATGCTGGTTGGTTAGCAACTATAGATTGGGGTACAGCTACTTCCCCAATTTATCATGCACATAAAAAAGGAATTAAGGTGCACGTTTGGGTTGATGAAACGAGACCAAGAAACCAAGGATCTAATTTGACATCATATGAATTAAATGAAGAAGGCGTTCCAAACACTGTAATAACGGATAATGCTGGTGGTATTTTAATGCAAAGAGGTGAAGTTGACATGTGTATAGTTGGAACAGATAGAACGTTATCCAATGGTGATGTCTGTAATAAAATAGGGACTTATTTAAAAGCTTTAGCAGCTAGAGACAATAAAATTCCTTTTTATGTAGCGCTACCGAGCTCCACAATTGATTGGAGCATCAAAGATCATAAACTAATACCAATCGAAGAGAGGAATTCTGAAGAGCTTTCGCATGTTGTAGGAGTTGATAAAAATAAAAAAATTACTAAAATAAGAATTTACCCGCAAAAAAGTAAATCTATGAACTTAGCATTTGACATTACTCCTGCAAAATACGTAACTAAATTTATAACTGAAAAGGGCGTGTGTGGTGCCTCTGAAAAAGAATTGGCTAAATTATTTAAATGAAAATATTTTACGGAAAAGCAATATATGATAAAAAAGAAATTAATGCTTCTATATCAGTATTAAAAAATAAATCTCTAACTTTAATAGACGGTCCTTTAGTAAAAAAGTTAGAAAAAAATATTTCTTTATTATTTGGAAAAAAATATGGTCTGATGGTTAATTCTGGATCTTCAGCTAATTTGCTTGCATTAGCTTCGTTAAATCTTAAGAAAGGTGATGAAGTAATAACTCCAACATTAACTTTTTCAACAACAGTTGCCCCTATATATCAATTAGGTTTAAAACCGCATTTCATCGATGTAGAAAAAAATACCTTCGTATCCAAAATAGATCAAATTGAAAAAGCAATTAATAAAAAAACTAAAGCAATAATGATACCAAATTTATTAGGCAATGTACCTGATTGGAAAAAAATTTATAAAATTGCAAAAAGAAAAAATTTAAAGATTATAGAAGATTCAGCTGACACAATAGGATACAAGGTTAATAATAAAAATTTTGGAAAATTTTCTGATATTACTACTAATAGTATGTACGCGTCCCACATTATTACAGGTGCGGGATTTGGCGGAATGGTATGTTTTAATGACAAAGAGACTTACGAAAAAGCAAAATTATTAAGAGGTTGGGGCAGATCTTCAGCAATCTTTAATGAGTCAGAAGGTATAAAAAAAAGATTTAATACAAAGGTAGATGGCATACCTTACGATGGAAAATATATATTTTCAGATATTGGTTATAATTTTCTTCCTTCAGAAATTTCAGCTGCCTTTGCTTTAGAACAATTAAAGAAGCTTTCAAAAAATTTGATAAAAAGAAATAAAAATTTTTTATATTTAAAAAATTTTTTTTCTAAACACCCTAAATTATTTGATCTACCATTACAACTCAAGGGTTTAAAAACTGCTTGGCTTGCCTATCCAATAATTATTAAAAATAATTCAGGTATTAAAAGACAAAAATTACAAATTTTCTTAGAAAAAAAAGGGATTCAAACACGAACAATTTTTACAGGAAATATTTTAAGACAGCCAATTATGAAAAAAAGATCATTTAAAAAAGTAAAAAATGCAGAAATTAATAGTAATAATGTTATGAAAAATGGTCTTTTAATTGGATGTCACCATGGGTTAAGTAAAAAAGATTTAAATTATATTATTAAAAATTTTACTTTTTTTATTAAAAACTTTACATCGTTAAAAAGGTGAAAAAATTAAAATCTGAAGTAATAAATTTTTCAAGGAAACTCAACATTACCAACTTGTCTGCTCTTAGATCGGGAAATATATCTGTTAGAGCTAAAGAGGAGGGAGTCGATGGATTTTACATCACTCCCTCTGGAAGAAAGTACAGCTCATTGAAACTTAAAGATATTGTTTTTGTTTCTCTAAAAGGTATTTACGATAAAAAAAAAGGTAAACCTTCTTCAGAATGGAGATTCCATAAAGATATTTATGTGAATAAAAAAGAAGCTAAAGCAATTGTCCATGCGCACTCAACTTGCGCTACGGCTGTATCAACTCATCAAAAAAACATCCCAGCATTTCACTATATGGTTGCAGTAGCGGGTGGAGAAGATATTAAGTGCAGTAAATACGCAACTTTTGGGACAAAAAATCTTTCTAGAAATATTATCAAAGCACTTAAGAATAGATCCGCATGTTTAATTGCTAATCACGGACAAGTTGCGTTTGGAGGTAATCTGGAAAAAACTTTTGAGCTTGCTCAAGAGATCGAAAATATTTGCCATCAATATATAAATGCCCTAAGAATCGGAATACCTAAA
>MDSZ01107232.1_pt1 | contig 14642 bp, 11 predicted proteins | sample 811201 | NCBI WGS metagenome assembly MDSZ01 (sample SAMN05326647, study PRJNA326480) | marine metagenome | isolation source: seawater | place: Indian Ocean: North | collected 2010
ATATATATATATATATATATATATTTATCGCGTTCTCTCTTTGTGTTTGCGCGTGTGAACGCGACGCTAAAAACAATTCTTGTGAAGAGGTCGAGAGGAATTGGGTTCAATTGGTCACATTTTTTGTCAAAGAGACAAATCCTTCCCTTGTGGCATTTTTTTTTTGTGTTTTGCTTTTTGGAGATGGAGATTGAGATGTCGTTGGAAGAGAAAAGACGAGGAAAAGAAGACCACAAAAACAGAAAAAAAATTCTTCTTCACAAGAAAAGAAAGGAAGAAAAGGGATGAGTAACATCGCGTTTGCGGCCTCTGGAAGAGTGGGGCCGCCTCTCGTGCCAACGACTTCATCGACAAAGACGTTATCTTCTCCGCGGTATCGATACCAGCGCTTTTCATGTTCTTCGTCTTCGCGTTCGATTCCTCCGTTAAAATTGCGTCTTCGTGGACGACAAAGAGACAAAAAAAGAAGAGTTTTTGGCGACGTCGTTGCACGCAGCACGAACGGAGATGAAGACGAGACGAACGGCGTTCGGCAAGAAGAGCAAGAAGAAGATGAGAGAGCAGTGGTAGAAGGAGAGGAAGGGGCCGTTACTAGTAACGCGGCGGGATCCTCGTTTCCAGTGTCCGCGACGGCTTTTGAAACTGCGACGAAAGGCACCGCGACGATGAACGAAGAAGAGGGAAAAAATGAGGGCGAAGGAAAGAAGAAGATGGATAACAAGAACACGAACAAGAGCGAGAAAATAAAAGACGCTTTGGTCAAAACGAAGACTTTCGCGCTCAATTTACCATTCATTTCGCATTTGCGAGTTTTCCTTGACCGTAAATCAAAATGGGAGAAACTGTACGACGAGGCGAACGAAAAGTTTGCAGACCACGAAAAGCAAGACGAGTTGATGCTCGAATTGCATCGCTTCGGACGAGTCGAAGAGATTATCGATCGTTTCGAATCGAGAAAATACGCGAGTGGACCGCGAAGTGTGGCAGCATATATGGCTGCATTGATAGCATCGCAAAGAATGGACAAATATTTCGAGCACCAGGGAGCATCTTCTTCGTCAAGGACGACGGAGGAGAACGACGACGGCAAAAAATCAGAAGATGGAGAAGGCGATGCAAAGAGTGATTTGCCGTCTTCAACCATTCCAAAACCTCCTCCACACTTGGTGAGATCTTCTACTGAGACAACATATCAACCGATGGATGTTGAAGGGGACTCACTTCCGATGCTTTTGAAAGATTTGAGCGAACGCGCGGATCCGGATAAGTCTTTGAAGATGACGCGAGCCGTTCGGTTCGGACGAGCAAGCACGCCTATTCACGTAGTCGTTGAAGGCGGCAATATCTCGAAAGTCGGGAAAGTCAAAGGTTTCTTTGGAAAGGTGTTCATGTTTTTCGGCGTCGTATCGTGTATTTCATGGACGGGATCGTATCTCCTTCGTCGCTACTTTGCTTCGATGAAAATTACCACCGTCGTGACGTCCTCGCCTTCGTCGTCGTCGTCGTCGTCGTTGGGTAAATCGTCGTCTTCGTCGTCTTCATTGCATCCACCGACTAGTTCAGGCAACGTGGGAGTAAAAAAAGATGACGATGAAAGTGACTCGGGCACTCCTTCCTTCGCTCCGAAACAATACGATAAAGATACGATGCCCGAGAAGAACAAAAAGACATTCAAAGACGTTCGCGGTTGCGATGAATGCAAAGGCGAATTGCAAGAAGTCGTCGAGTATCTTCGTAATCCGGATAAGTTTACGCGCCTCGGAGGAAAGTTGCCAAAGGGTATTTTGCTTACGGGTCCTCCGGGAACTGGTAAGACTTTGCTAGCCAGAGCAGTCGCGGGAGAGGCGGATGTTCCATTTTTCTATCGCTCTGGCTCTGAGTTTGAAGAGATGTTTGTTGGCGTCGGTTCAAAACGGGTGCGACAACTTTTCGCCGCCGCCAAGAAGAAAACTCCGTGCATCGTGTTTATCGATGAAATCGACGCAGTGGGAACATCGCGAAAGTCATGGGAATCGCAGTCTGGAGGGCGTAAAACTCTGAATCAGCTCCTTACCGAAATGGATGGTTTTGAGCAAAACGATGGCATTATCGTTCTGGCGGCGACCAACTTACCGGAGAGTTTGGATCCGGCACTCACACGACCGGGGAGGTTCGATAAAACCGTGCACGTCCCAAATCCAGACATCGGAGGACGCAGAGATATTCTCAAGCATTACTTAGACGATAAACCTATTTCGAAAGACGTCGATGTCGACGCGCTAGCCAGAGGAACTTCCGGATTATCTGGAGCTGAGTTATCCAACCTCGTCAACATTGCCGCGGTACGAGCAGCAGTGACGGATGAAACTTCAATCACGCTGAAAACGCTGGAATGGGCAAAAGATCGCATTTTGATGGGCACGGAAAGAAAGTCTGCTGTATTGAGCGAAGAAAATAGGAGACTTACGGCATATCATGAGGCTGGACATGCTTTGGTTGCTTTAAAAACAAAAGGTGCCATGCCGGTACACAAAGCGACGATTGTGCCAAGAGGTCAAGCACTCGGTATGGTCACCCAGTTGCCGGACAAAGACGAAACTTCCATCTCTAGACGTCAGCTTTTAGCGCGTTTAGATGTTTGCTTCGGGGGTCGAGTTGCAGAAGAAATCATTTTTGGCCAAGATGAGGTTACGACAGGCGCTCTTAACGACTTACAACAAGCAACAAGACTAGCTCATTACATGGTTTCAGAGGTTGGGATGAGCGACAAAGTTGGCGTATTAAACGTCGGAAACCTCCGTGGGAAAGAATCTAGAGGGGCATCCACGCGCCTGGAAGAATCCGTAGACGAGGAAGTCATTGCTTCTTTGAAACATTCTCATATGCGCGTGACGAAGATGTTGAAACAAAACGAAAAGGATTTACGCAAGTTAGCAGAAGCATTGCTACAGAAGGAAACGTTGACTGGAAGTGAAATGCGCGAAATTTTAGGAATGCCTGCGCAAGAGAAGCCAGTCGAATTGGTTTCACGATTGAAGGAGGAGGAGGAAGACGATACACCGAGCACTCCGAAAGAAGACGAAAAAGTTGACGAGAAGACTGATACTTTAAAACCAGATGAAGACAATGGGGACTTGATAATAGTTGTCGTCGGTGAAACTTCAGAAAAGTCGACTTCCATGCGGAATAAATAGATAAACACTACTGCTATCATGGTGTACAAGTGCTTTTGAACTAAAAACAATACTACACTATTACCTATGACTATCACTATCCCTACTACTTTTCATATGAACGTTCATCAATAGTCCTTTCTCCTCTTCTTTTGTTTCGTTTTTCCGCCTCTTTGATTCCATCCGTAGAACCTTTCATAAAGCCACACTAAACCGTCGCCTTTTATTTTGAATATACCCCACGCCCCGCCAATGAGGAAATGTACAAATGTCGACTTCAGATTGCCGCCCATACTCTCAATTCGTCTTGCACTGGTTGTGATGACTCTATCCACTAAACGCACACAGCTCGTCGTATTATTTTTTTGAGTGCACCCGTATTTTTGCATTCGAACACATAAATCTGCATCTTCCATGATTGGCAAAGTCTCATCGTAACCGTTTATGGCTTTGAAATCCTCTAGTCTGCAGAATATGCCTTGGTCGCCAAACAGAAGTTTCAATCCGAGCACGTATCTTCTGGGGTATAAAATAGCCGTGTACAAATCTGATTTGAAAACGTTGTGATAGGACAGTCCCCAGTACGTTTTCTTATCATTCGTGATGAGCGAAACGAATCCTCCCAAAATAGCCTTCGCGTCTTTCATCGTGTCATCAATCACGTTCAAAATGTCCGGAAAAGGTATCGTATCCGCGTGTAGAAACATGATGTTCTTCGGATTTGTTGCGAGAGCGTGGACGCCGGCATTCATCTGTCGTGATCGACCTCGTTTGCCTCGTACTACTTTCACGTTGTATTTTTCAGCTATTTTGCCGGTGTTATCCGTGGAATCGCCGACAGCAACGACCACTTCGGAGGGCCGTGGTCGCAACGCTTGTATTTGCACGAGCAAAAGCTCTATATTTTCCTCTTCGTTCAGTGCCGGGATGACAATCGCGCAGTCGCTCGTCTTTCTCTTCTCTATTTGCTCTCGCGTTTTTTGTTGTTCGCCATCATTTTCCTCCATGGTGTTAGTATTTACGTACGTTGGCTCGTGCAATTTACCGAGCGCAGATACCACGCCTTGTCTGAAAAGTAAAACGATGAGAAGAAACTTGAATAAACTATTAAACTTGTTGCTCTCGTCGTCGTCGTCGTTGTTATCTCGATTGTTCCTTCCTTCACTTCCACCAAACCAACTGCCTCCTCCTCCTCCTCCTCCTTCGTTACCACCGTTATTATCGTTAGTACCGTCGCCAATATCAATTACCACAGGTTCAAATGATGATGACGATGATGCTACTGATGCTGACGGCGACGAAGACGATGATGCACGCGTCGATGTCCTATCACTCTTCCGCTCCTCCTCCTTCCTTTTTTTCTTTTCATCGCGCTCATTTTTGAAGAAAGAAGAAAAATTAACCACCAACAACGTCATCACCACGATTTTTCTTCGTTCTCGATGGTTTTGATGAAGACCCCGGTGTTGACCGAGTGCTGCCGCGCGCGATAATAACATCGCGTTCTCTGTCCCTCTCTCTTTCGTAGTTTTATTTTCTCTCTTCTCGCGCAAAATCTGGTATAACTCTTTCTTGATTTTTGTTTTTACGCGTACGCCAAAAAAAAGAAAAAAGGATGCAAAAGTCATTCGATCCACCCCGTATTCATGGGACGGCGGCAGATGTAGCAGCAGCAGCAGCAGCATCGCGACGACGGATATCATCTCTAAACTCACATTTGTGTTCTTCTTCGAGTTCGTATTCTCCTTTGTCATCGCGCATCATTATATCGGAGCGCGTCCAAAATGCATTACAAAATAACGAACCTGTCGTGGCTCTTGAGTCGACGATAATCTCGCATGGAATGTCGTATCCAGAGAACTATAAGTGCGCACTCGAGGTTGAAGATATAATCTCTTCAAAAGGGTGCGTACCTGCAACGATTGCAATCTTCGACGGTTATGTGAGAGTGGGACTTTCTAAAGGGGAAATCGATACCTTGGGGAAGGAGGGAGCTAGGGATTTCGTCGCTAAGGTCTCCAGACGTGACATCGCGCCAATATTAGCGAATGCTTCTCTCCCGGAACCTTCGTTAAGACGACTGAAACTTGGTGCAACGACGGTCTCGGCGACGTTGTTAGTGGCCGACATGTTGAAAATTCCAGTTTTTGTTACAGGTGGCATTGGAGGCGTCCATCGAGAGGCAGAGACGACGTTTGATATCTCCAGCGACTTGACGGAACTTTCCAGAGCGAAGAACACTGTCGTCATTTGCGCTGGAGTCAAATCTATTTTGGATATAGGTAAAACGTTAGAAGTTTTAGAAACGCTAGGCGTAACAACGGTCGGGTACAAAACAGACGCATTTCCGGCTTTTTTCACTCGAGATTCGGGATTCAAACCATCGACACTGGTAAACTCCGCGACGGAAGCGGCGAATCTAATTCATGCACGCAATAACATGCGATTGAACAGCGGGATATTATTTGCTGTTCCCGTTCCAGAAGAATTCGAAAAAGCAACTGGTGCTGAGATTGAAAGATACACGACAAAGGCGTTGCGAGAAGCGAAGAAAAGAAAGATATCTGGTCGAGACGTCACGCCGTTCTTACTCAAGCGCATCTTCGAGTTATCAAAAGGAAAAAGTTTGAGTACCAACATAGCTTTGGTTAAAAACAACGCGCAAGTAGGCGCTGATATAGCAATAGCACTGAGCTCGATGTTTAGGTGAGTGAAAGGACGTGTTTTTTCCGGGTTTTTTAGTGTCAATCCCTAAAGTGGCCAAGTATATTTTAGTTTACGATGTAATAAAGTCGAACTTTCGTTAAAAATATCTCTCTCTCGTTTTCATTTCACGACTGAATCCGATCGATCCATCGTTTCATCGAAACGTTTATTTTATTGTTTCTTGGTCCACATCCAATACGGATTCATACAACCTTCTTTGCATACGGGCATGCAATTACACACCGGTTTATACGATAAATTGCGATAAACGGCGTCTCCTGCGCCATCGTTCATGTTCTTGCGCATGTGATATTCCCTACGCGATGAAAAACGAGAAGAAAGGGAAAGAGAGTTTGGTTGAGTAAAAAATAATTGATGAACGAAACGCATGCGTGATCCTTGCTCTTGCATTTTGGGAAAACGAAAAAACTTTACGAATAGCTCAAGTACCAGTGGTCTTCCTTGATTTCTTCGTCAGCTGCGGCTTCGAAAATGTCGGGCCCTTTGTTGTATTCTTCGTCGTCGCTTTCGCTTTCTGAGTCGGACGTCATCGCGATGATTGATATCGAGTTTTATTTATTCCGTTGTCTTCGAATCTTTCTTACAAATATATAAAAACCAGTAACGCTCGTTTTTCGCTCTTTTAATTTTCTCTTCTCTTTTTTCAAACGAATTGGACACACAATTCAGTTCGCGTGTAAAGTTTTACATCATCTTCTTCTTCATCTTCTTCTCCTCCTCCTTCTTCTTCGTTGTCCTCTTCCTCTTTCTGTGCATAATAAATACGTTTTTATTTTCATTACGGATGATAGGTTATGATGATAAGAACGATCGCCGCGTTGGGGTCCCGCGAGGTCCAGAAGTATTTGGCACATCCGTCATTGACGGGAAGAGAGACGAGTTGAAAAACAAGATTGAGGAGTTTGAGAAGCGAATAGACAAAAACAACAAAGAACACGTTGACATGCTGCAAAAGATGCGCGCGGAAACGAGAGAATTGGAACGTTTGAGAGGTGTTTGGTCGGAAAGGGGATTACCGGGGATTTCTCGCGACTGGAACGTTCAAGTGGCAAAAACCAAAACAGAAGCTCCTAGAGAGCGGCTAGAGTATAAAGAGTACGTCGATTACAAAGAAGCTGAAAAGAAACGGAAAAGTAATGGAACAGATCGGCATTTGGTTATAAAGACGAAAGAAGAAGAAGAAGTAGATGGTGTTCTCGTCAGAGCTTTGCCATCGACTGTACCAAGGCCTAATAGTAGAGAATCTTCTTCGTTGAAATCAAAAGCGAAAAAATAATACGCATACCGCCTCTTTCGAATCTTAATATTACAAATACAATTAATTTTACTCTACCATTTCGAAGATCTCTCTTGCTAAATCTATATGAAATTGTGGATGTACCGTTTGCGTGAAGGCGCCGCACAGCGTCGTCAATAGAGATACTGAAAGAGTCGCGTAAAGCAACTGAAATTCAGACTCTTCAATTTCTCGGTTGACTTCTCCTCGAAAATACAATACATAAAATCTAAAAGCAAATATGAAGGCAAATGTTGTTGGTATGCGAATCAGTAGAGGCGGGGTTGCTGCCAAGTTTAGCAGATTCTCGTGCAAACTAAGTGCATCACCAAATGCCTGGGCTGGCGCGTAGAAAAACATTGCCAAACTGACTTGCTCCAGCGTCTTCATTGTCGGCGTCTTTGTTTTCGTATTTCCCTTCTCGACAACAGGACAGTCATGATCTCTCTGTTCATACGCCCCTACGATTGCGGAAAACCCAATCCATGTGAAATTCCACGCAGTAGCTGAGACCATAGAAGCGATGCTATTTGCCGTCGGTGACTCTATGGGTGCCAACCAACCCGGGAAATCTGGAGAGAGCGACACTTGGACTGCTCGAGATATCAACTCTAGAATCCACAAAAGACTCACCTCGCCAAGAATCAACTGCATATCATTCACGCGTATCCGTATATCCAATCTGTTATTATTATTATTTTTATTATTATCATCAGAATCGTTGTTATTGATACTATTGTTATTACTGTTCTCATCTTTATCAGTTCCGCTGCACCTCGTGGTTAACTTACTCGCATTTATTCCTTTTATCTTTCTCGTGGAAGAAAAAGGAGAAGAACAGTAACTACTGCCACTAATTTGTAACACCTTCAACGGCGACGTCATCGTTTTCTTGCGCACTTCCTCCTACCCGACGTCTTCTCTGTCCGTCATCGTTTCTTTACAAATGAATTCACAGTGAGTACTCGCAGAAGAAGAATTTTTGTGAAGAAGAAAAGAACAAGACACAAGAGGGAGGTTTTTTCATCGACTTCTTCATTTTTTTTTTGCATTTTTTCTTTGCGGGCAGTCGCAAACAAGAAAAGAAGAAATATGGACGTCGTCGACGATGCGACGATGGTTGACGCATCGAAGAAGGAAGAAGGGAATCATCATTCTTCCCATTCGTCGTCTTCTGAAGTGTTCAACTACGTCGTCACTGCGCACAAACCAACGGCTGTGTCGTATTCCTGCGTTGGACGTTTTACACATTTTGAGAGACAAAATTTGATAGTTGCACGATCCAACCGAATTGAGATTTACCTCTTGACCGAAGAAGGATTAGAACCAGTTCTGGAGACTGCGGTTTATGGACGCATCGCAATGTTAAAGTTGCATGAAGAAAACAGTGGTAACGACGACGTGCCAGGGCGTCTCATCATTGTGACGGAAGACCGGTACTCCCTTGCCGTTTTGACATACGATGCGGCAACGAACACGCTTCAAACGGTATCAAATGGCGACGTTTCTGATTTGACTGGACGACCAGTAGAGTACGGCATGCTCGGCGATATCGATCGAAATACCAGAGTTATTGGTTTGCACATTTACGATGGTTTATTGAAGTTTATTCCGTTCGATGAGAATGGAAACTTGTTACAAGCATTCAATACCAACTTGAACGAACTCAAAGTTTTAGATTTCATTTTCCTTCCATCGTCATCATCTGGAATCGCAACGACGACGAATGAAACTGGAAATATTAACGACAGCGTAAGTATCAATACAGCGCCGTCGAATGTTTCGAGTTTGACGAGGAGCATCAATCGGGAAAACGCCGGGTGCGCCGGTTTGAGTTCGATGCCCGTCATAGCAGTATTGCATAAAGATGTAAAAGACGAACGACACGTCTCGACCTATCGCGTAAACCTGCGAGATAGAGATTTAGAACCAGGTCCATTTGAGCAGCGTGAAGTTGAAATGGGCTCGAAAAAGCTGCTTCCTTTATCCTCTCCCATTGGAGGTTGCGTAGTAATTGGCGAAGAAACGGTTGCATATTTGAATGAACCCGCAGGGATGGATGCCGAAGAAAACAATAACAATAACAACAATAACACCAACGCGACAATGAATGCGACAATAACGACAGGCAACAATACCAGCAGCAATGTCATATATCGCGGCGAAAACAAATCATCTATGCCGGCTTTAGTGCGAGCTATTACCACTCCAGATTTGCTCATGTTTTCTTCCGCATGTCTAATTCCTGCGGACGAGAATGTTTCGAACCAGCTCATTGATAGATTTCTAATCGCGGATGAAGACGGTGATTTGTACTTGTTGATGCTGAGCAAGGGCAGGGTCACAACGACGGGTGGTCCCACGGTTTCAAAATTGACGATAGAAAGGTTAGGTAAAACTTCCCCGGCCTCGGCAATTAGTTATCTCGACAACAGCGTGGTTTTCATTGGAAGCGCGTACGGAGATTCTCAAATCATCAAACTACACACAGAACAAGTCAATACTACGATGTCAGATTCGAACGAACTACCAAGTTACATAGAAGTCATGGAGGAGTTCACAAATCTTGGTCCTATCGTAGACTTTTGCGTTATGGATTTAGAACGTCATGGTCAAGGTCAACTTGTCACGTGTTCGGGAGTCGGCTCGAGAGGATCTTTGCGCGTCATTCGGAATGGAATTGGAATCCGGGAACAGGCCCAGATTCCAATTTCAGGAGTCAAGGGTATCTATTCGTGCAAGCGGGACGAAAAGGCGCATTTCGATTCTTATTTGATCGTTTCATTCATCGCCGAGACGCGGATATTAGCAATAAATGACAACGACGAGTTGGAAGAGGCGGTATTCCCGGGATTTGACGCATCATCCCAAACGATCGAATGCGCGAATATTTTTGGAAATGCAATCTGCCAAGTCACAAGTAAAGGTGTCTACGTATGTGACGCTTCGTCGGGAGAACTGGTCACTTCTTGGGTACCATCTGACCAGAGTCCCATTACCGCTGGTTCCGTGTCAGAGAATACCATTGCCATCGCCACTGTCGGCAGTACGCTTTATTATCTTTCTCTTCAAGGTAAAAAAATTACAGAGAGTGGAACAATTACGTTTGATTCTGAAATATCATGCATCGATAAAATGCAATGCGGTGATCGTAACATCTGCGCTGTTGGATTGTGGAGCACGAAGGTTTTGCTGGTTGAACTAGGATCGGAGATGAAAGTCTCTCACACCGAAGATTTATCTCTTGATGTAGTTCCAAGATCGACATTATTTTGTTCATTCGAAGATACGATCTATTTGCTCACCGGTCTTGGAGATGGGCACTTGATAACCAATGTCGTCGTTTCATCGAGCTCGACCGGAGGGTTGACGTTGAGCGATCGAAAATCTGTTTCCCTTGGCACGCAGCCGGTTACTCTAAAATTGTTCAAGTCTCAACATTCAATGCACGTCTTTGCGGGATCGGATCGACCGACAATTATATATTCGAACAGTAAAAAGCTTGTCTATGCAAATGTGAACTTGAACGAGATTTTACACGTGGCACCGTTTAATTGCGACGCTTTTCCGGATGCACTCGCTTTAGCTAGCGGCGAACATTTAATGATTGGTGCCGTCGATGACATTCAAAAATTGCACATCCGTATGGTGCCTCTTGGCGAGCAACCTCGTAGAATTGCCCATCAACCGGAGACAAAAACATTAGCAGTGCTCACAATGAAAGAGAACGACGTCCATGAGCGAGAAGAAGAGTTTTTCGTGCGATTATTCGATGATCAAACTTTTGAAACTTTGGCAAAGTATCCTCTCGAACCGAACGAGAACGATGCGAGTATTATTTCGTGTTGTTTTGATGGGGACGACGAAACATATTTCGTCGTCGGTACGGCTTTCGCGGACCCACACACGGAGCCGGAATCTTCCCGAGGGCGCATATTAGTTTTCAAAGTTTCAGACACCGCGTCAAATGATGGTGGAAATGGCGTTGTCAATGCGAGTGATCACGACGACGATGCTCCACCCAACCGCCCTTCCGCCTCATCTGTACTTCAAAGAAGTCTCACGCTAGTCTGTGAAAAAGAAACTCGGGGTGCGGTGTATAATTTGAACGCCTTTCGTGGTAAACTACTCGCCGGTATTAATTCTCTGGTGAAACTATTCGGCTGGGGCTTTTCGAAAGAAAATAAACGCGAATTAGTGCACGAGTGTTCTCACATGGGACACATCATCGCTCTTAAAGTTGAAACAAAAGATAATTTAATTGTCGTTGGTGATTTGATGAAATCGATAACGTTGCTTGAGTATCAGCGAGAATCTGGATTGGGTGGGATTGTAGAAATCGCGCACGATTTTAGCTCAAATTGGATGACGGCGGTTGATATTTTAGACGATAACACATATCTCGGAGCTGAATCTAGTTACAATTTGTTCACCGTGCAGCGAAACGCAGACGGAGATACAGAAGACAAACGTGGAACGCTAGATCTATGCGGTGCCTTCCACTTGGGAGATTCCGTAAATAGATTTAGACGTGGTAGTTTAGTCATGCGTATGCCAGATCAAAGCGACGATACGACCTCCTCCTCCTCCTCCTCTGAAATATCCACTTGGTTATTTGGCACAATCTCTGGTAGTTTAGGCGTCGTCGCAACTTTACCAAAACGCGAATTCTTGTTACTTAACAAAGTTCAAGAAGCCATGCAAAAGGTAGTCACCGGGGTGGGTAACTTTAGTCATTCTGACTTTCGAAGTTTTCACAACGTGCAAAGAAGCATAAAGATGCAAAACTTCATTGACGGTGATTTGGTCGAAATCTTCTTAGATCTATCCAAAGAAGATCAAGACGTGGTATCTAAATTGTCTGGAGTTGCGAATTCCGAGGACTTGGTAAAGAAGATAGAAGAAATTTCTCGTCTCACACATTGAAGAAGAGAATTTTGATGAAAATGTGCGCATCTTCTACGCGCGTAAAAAAATTCAATAAAAACACGACTTCCTACTTCGCCATCCAATAGATTAAGACTAATGCCGAGCATATGGCACACACGGCGCTGAGAACAATCGCGTCCTTGTTCTTTTTCCTCTTAATAGCTACAAGTAAATTGTTCACCACTGGGAACTTACTCCCCGCCGTGGCGAGTGCGCTAATTGTGCTATTAAAAATTCCCCTCTGTTCATACAACGCGCTTGCAGTATTTTGTGCAACGCCAATTGCATCGTCTACTGCGATCGAGGAACTCAAAATTGAGTTTCTCTCTCGCATCGCCGCGGAAGAGTTACTCTCATCTCCTCCTAAAGTGCCGTTACTTCCCCGGTGCCTTCCTTGTAACAACGAGGCATGTTCTCGCTCTTGCTCTATATAGTCTTTGAGCCGTCTGAATTCGTGATTAAACTCTGTCGCAACGTCTCTATGTCTCGTTAACGTGTGTGTTCGCGTGTCCGAAGAGGCGTTTGCTCCGCTATGAATGGATGAAGCCAAAGCTCTGGTAACGTCTGACAAACGTGTTAACAATGCTTCGATCTCTCCTTCTTTCGACGCGATGATATCAAAGTTTCCCTCAATCTTGTTTGTCGTCGTATTGTTGTTGTACTGATTATACCCACCACTTATACTGCCAACGCTTGACGCCGACTTCGTCGCGTGGCTGTTACCAACCCCGATAAGTTTTGAAAGCGAAGCGAGGTTCGCATCAATTTCATTCTCCAATTTCCTTGCTTCTTTTCTCAACTCTTCCCACGCCGTCGAAGGCACTTTCATCTTTCCGTCGATATATAAATATTCTTCTTCTTCTTCTTGTTGTTGTTTTCTCCTCCACTTCCTCCTTCGATGTGCCGGTTCTACATGTACGTGTGGCACGTAAAAGAACACACGCAATATGAAAAGAAAGACCGAAACAAGAGAGAATTGTGCAGTCGGTGGGAGAAATTTGAGAGTGCGCAATGATTTTCGAAAAGAAAATTTGTGTGAAAAAAAGCAAGAAAAAAGTATGGAAAAAACAAGCAAACAAAAGCTCATTCCATACCGTGGTGTGCTTCAGGATGCGAGTAAAAAGATCCGAGAAAATGGCCAAAAGAGTTCTGCTCTGTTCTCAGAAGGAGTATTTGTCGCGACAAAGCAAATACCAAAGATAATTTTACACTCTACTATAACCTCGCGAACCTGTCCATTTTAATATTATCTTTTGTTTCCAAATGTTTGCGTCAAAATATTGCTTAATAATGAATGAAATATTTATTCCATAATCTTGCTTAGACGATGACCGTCTTGATGGCGTGGATCGTGGCGTTGTCGACCTTGATGTCGTTCTTCTTGAACGGGAGGTCAGCCACGACGACCTTATTGCCAGCGAGGGTTTCGAATTCCTTGCCCGCAGCCATGTCTGCCTTGGTAACCGTGCCCTTAACGACGTGGTTCTTCACGATGTCACCCAAGCCATCCATCTTCACAAAATCCATTTTGCTAACACCCTTAGTCTTGATGAAGTCCCCGAAGGCATCGTCATCAGCGGCAAAGACCGTGATCGGACCTTCTTGCGTGAAGGTCTCTTCCTCGCCGGAGGCAGTGATGGCGTTACCCATCATGGAGTAAGACGCGGCTTTGCAGATCATACCTAGAAGAGAAAACAATTATAAGTAACACGTAAACGTGCGCATTGAAATTCCGTACCGAAGGCATCGTTGTTGAAGGCTCGGCCGCCTTCTTCACCACCTGTTTTTTCAATATACACAAAGAGGAGTTTGTTTGTTAGTTGCTTGGATTCCAAATTTTTGAGACCTTAAAATCATTTCTATCTAAAAGAGAGATGATTGGAACGATCTTTGAAGAAGAGCCGTCTCTCTCCTCCCTGCGTTCTTCTTCCTTCTGCGCGCTCTCTCTCTCTCTCACGCAGCAGCAATCACAAGAATGAACCCTACGTTTCAAAATACAAACGTCGGGGGAAGAAAACCAAAGTTTGATTCGGAAAAACCCATCAAAAACGCAGAGGAGATAACACAAAATCATTCTTTTGTTATCCACCTTTTCCGGGAATTCTTTTGTGGCTCTCGATGATTAGTCGTTTCCTCTTGTTTTTCTAAAGCGCACCTTTGCCGTGGGAAATCTTCGCCGAAACGACGGTGGATCGTTGTTGCTTCTTGGCGACAACTTTGGAGACGACCTTGGCGCCGGCGATTTGGGATTGTAAAGCGAACATTGTGCGTGCGTGTGTGTGTGTGTGTGTGTTGTAATGCGATTAAAAGTGAGGCACCGTGGCACGGCATACGGCGTTTTTTTTTCTTTTTTGTGTCCACGTCATTCTCAAAGAAGGCGCAGGAGAGCCACCGAGCACCACACGTTCTCTCTCCCTCTCCCTCTCTCTCTTTTTTTCCTTTTTTTTTCTTTGAGTTTTTTTCTCCAATGTCCAATTGTCCAAAAAGGCTGCCGAAAAGTCTTTCTCAGTTCTCTCTCTCTCTCTCTCTCTCTCTCTCTCTCTCTCTCTCTCTCTCTC
>MDSZ01168897.1_pt1 | contig 14642 bp, 13 predicted proteins | sample 811201 | NCBI WGS metagenome assembly MDSZ01 (sample SAMN05326647, study PRJNA326480) | marine metagenome | isolation source: seawater | place: Indian Ocean: North | collected 2010
AGAAAAATAATTTGAAATATGAATCATCTAATATATCCAAGTGATTTTAATACTTTTTTTTCTTCATTATGATATTGAAGTTTTTCAAATTCAAGTGGGATTATTTGCTGGTTTTTACAATCTAGAATAATTTTTGATGCATCTTTGAGGTTTTCATAAATCATTGAACCACAGCCGATTGCAGCAGGCAAATTGATTTCAGAACATCTGATAGACATATGAGATGCAACTCCACCGTATTTTGTTATTAATCCAGAGGGATTTCTAGAAAAAATCCAGTCAAAACCAGGATCTGCATGTTCCAGTAGAATGATTTTATTGGTTAGAGTTGATTGTTTGTATTTTCTGTCAAGATTGATCACATCAGAAGTAATAGATTGATTAGTAATGAAATTTGGTTTTGCTACTTGTAAAGTGATTAAATCAAAATCTTTTTCAGATGTTATGATTGATGGTAGGACTAGATGGTTGTTTATTTGGAATTCTTTTTTATTTTTGTTAATATTTTTCTGAAGATGAATTATAAATTGAGTTTTTGATAATTTTCTAAAATTTTTCAGGATGTTATTGATTTCAATATATGAAAGATCCTCTCTGAAAAAACCTAGATCCTTTCCAGCATCAGCAATTAATTCAATTGCATCACTAAGATTTCTAGTAAATTCAAATTTAAGATTTTCACGTAGAATAAGTGATTCTTTTAGAAAAAAGAACAAGTCTTCTGACGGGATATCAAATGTATGGATTTTAGAAATGTTTCTGAATTTTTTTGAAAAGTAGGAAGTTGGTTTTGGGTTTTGTTGTTGTTGAAATTTAATATTTTGTAAAAATTCATTTTCTTTGTCATAACGTGGAATAGTAATATCATATGTACCAGGTCGTAAATGTCCATATTTTTTTAGAAAAATTTTTTTTGTTATTTTATTTTGTGAAAATGAAGTTAAGTCATTTTGGAATTGTGAAAGAGGTGTTTCTAATGAATTCATAAATTCATGAATGAATGATTCTGAAAAAATTTTATTTTTAGAAAAACTTTTGAGTATTGTTGACGATATGAATGCAATTCTTGCCATCAAGGAGAAGGGTATTGTTCCAAAATTTTTACAATCATTCAATAATGATTCAGCAGTAGATATTTTATCAACATATGATTTATTTTTGTTTTGGGTTTTTTGAATTCGGTTATGGTTCATTTTTGTAATCGATTTATTACACGAATTCATTACTGAAGGAAAATTTTTGATAATATTTTCAGTAAAGTCAAAAAGTTCATCATGAATTTTTTTTATTTCATTATTTGTGAAATTGTATTTACGTAATTCTTTCAGTCTATCATGTAGTGTGAAATCATAACAAGTGAATAAAATTTCAAATTCAGCTTTATCATGTAGGTGTGGATTTTTTACAAGCTTTTCTAAATAGAATGATAATAATTTTTTTGAAAGTTTTTTATTAAAATTATTAGGTATTAACGAATGAAAACTGTGTTTAATATCTACATAAGGTTTGTTACCAAATTTTTTCATTAATTTATGTGGATAAAATTTTTTGTAACCAATTTCTTCTCTTCCTTTGTACCATGCATGATTCATAATTAAAAAATCATATAATGAATAATCAAGAGGTTTTGGACTATTTCCAATTATTTCTGCAGGATTCCAATCAGTCATATCCGAGAATATAGAATTAATTTTTAAATTATTTTGTGTATTTGATTTTGAATATTTTTTCTTATTTTTTTTGATCAATTTAGCAATTTTAACATCCAATGATGATGAAGAGTTCAGTATTGATGTCATCGGTCTAACTTGAAAAATTATGATATCAGATTTTTTGTTAATACCGAATTCAATATCTAATGAATTAGAGTTTACTAAATTTTCAATTTCTTTAACTGAACATAAAAGATTTTTCCATTTCATTTCAATATTTTTAACATTTAGATTTCTTGAAATTTTAATTGTATTTCCTGCAAGTCCATGTGTCACGCCAGTTGTTGATTTTCCATCTTCAAAATTTATCACATAATAAGGTGATCCAAAATCAGAAGTTCGAGTAAAAATTACACCGCTTGTCGCTACATTGACGGTTTGTGTTTGAATTAATACTTGGTTTTTTAAATTAAAGTTATTTTTCTGTTCATAAGATTTGATTACTTTTTCAATTCCTGAGATCAATTGCGTCTTTGAACTACTGTCAATATTTAGAATACTTTCATAGCTCCCAGCTTCAGAAGAATAAGCTGAATCCTCACCTTTTGCCGAACTTCTAATGATAACTTTTTTTTTATTAAAAGTTAATACGATTTGTTGTAAAATTTCTTCTCTATTTTTTTTCCAATCGTCAACAACAAATGAGTATATTTTTTCTATCTTTGAATTTTTTAGGTTTGAATTTAGAAAATTAAGAACATCTGCTTTTGATGTAAAAATATCTTTTTTCTTTGATTTAGAGTTTATGTTTTTCATATTTGTATTCAAGAGGTTTTTTAGATATAGCCTAATTTTTTTAGGAGTTCTTCTGCCTTTTGCTGTTCTTCGTCGGTTAGTTCTTTTTGTTCTTTTTCATTGGTTTTTAAGAAATTATTTAAAATGTCATCTAAATCATTTTGAATATCCAAATTTTCTGAAGAAATATCAGTTAACTCATTTGGGTCCTTAGTTAGATCAAAAAATATTTTCTTTTTTGGATTATCACGTTCTCTAAGTAGTTTATGGGAAGAAGTTCTAACTCCAATAATTTTTCCTTTTGATTGAGGATTAATTTTTTCTGTAAAATCACCTGCAGAAACACCAGTTTCAATATATGCAGGAAGTTCCTTCATATTTTTCGAGTTTAAGAATGGAATCAAACTTCGTCCATCATACGACGTTTCTGGAATTTTTAGATCAATTATTTCAGTAATTGTAGGAAAAATATCAACATGTCTTACCAAATCATTGCACACGACATTTTTTTTGATTCCAAAACCTGAAAATATCAGTGGTACACGAATTGTTTCATCAAATAATTCCGATTTTCCTCTATTTTTCAGGGAACGAAGCTCATATTCTGTGTATTTTGTTTTAAGATTTTTCATCCTAATTTCTTTAGCCATTTTTCTCATTACTAGAAGTGCTTTTAATCCAACAGGTTCAAGTTTAGGTGCAATTTTTTTTCCTTTTTTAAGAATACCTTGTATTGTGGGAATTTCATCTGGATTGGTATCAGAAAGCGGGACGTAAGAGCCATGATCAGAACTAAGAACAATCAATGTACTTGTTAAATCAATATTTTCAATAAATTTTCCTAACCATGTATCTACGAATGACAGCATTCTTTCATATCTATTTTTACCAAATTCTTCTGTATTGTATTCTTTGGGTAGTGCAAATAGATTATGTAGATCCATTATATGAATAGAAAACAACCAAGGTGAATGTTTTGGTAGTTCTTTTAATTTTTTGATGACAGAATCGCCTATTCCTCCAGAGAGGTTTTTCCAAGATTCAAGTTTGTTATATTCAAAAAAATCTTTTTGATCTAATCTTGATGATATATTTGCAAAGAAATCATGATCAGGGAAAAAACCAGAGGTAAAATATCCATTTTTTTTAAAATTATCAAAATATGTTCGAGTTTCAGGATTGAAATTAAAATGAGTTAAGCCTGTGGTGCTTGGAAATAATCCAGTAAAAATACTTGCCAAACTAGTTCCCGTTTGATCAGCAGAACTAATTGCTTGTGTAAAATAGGCACCAGAAATTATTAACGAATCAATATTAGGAGTTTTTGTTGTTCTATTTTTTCCAAAACAATGATCATGCCGTAATGAATCAATTGTGACAAAAAAAACATTTGGTTTAATTTCAGTCATTTTACCAATTGCTACTTAACAAGTTCCGATTTAGAGATAACATCAATTAATTCATCTTTTGTATGACGGATAGCATATTGCGAAGAATATTCGTTCATATCAGTAATTTTAGAAATATTTCCATCATAGTTTTGTACAACATCATCATTGTTTTTACTTGGATTTGATATCATAAACTTGTTATTTAGATCCCAACTATTACGAATTTCTTCTGAATTAATCAAGACTTCATGTAATTTTTCACCCGGCCTAATTCCTACTTGTTCAAAATCTGTTTTTCCAAACATTTCAAAAAGTGCATCTTTGATATCTAAAATTGAATATGATTTCAATTTTGGGATGTAAATTTCAGATGCATTACCGTTGATAGTGCAATCTAAAATAAAATCTAATGCTTGATTCATGGTAATAGAAAATCTAGTCATATTAGGATCAGTGATGGTAATTTTTTTTCCATCTTTTATCATTTTAATAAATTTAGGAATTACTGAACCGCTACTACCAACCACATTACCATAACGTAATGCAAGAAATTTTGTTTTGTGACGTTCCTCATTTAAGAAATTATTTGCACTGACAAATAATTTTTCCATTAGTAATTTTGTTGCACCATATGTATTAAGAGGAGAGACTGCTTTGTCAGTTCCAATGCATATGACTTTTTCAACATTTTGGAACAATGCTGCATCTATAACATTTTGAGAGCCTTGAACATTTGTCTTTATTGCTTCAAAGGGATTGTATTCAATTACAGGTACGTGTTTTAATGCAGCTGCATGGTAAACAATGTCTATATCTTCAAACGCAGTTTTTAATCTCTCTAGATCTCTAATATCTCCAATTAGAAATCTTAAACGATCGTCACTAAATTCAGATTCCATATCAACTTGTTGACTTTCATTTCGGCTAAGAATTCGTATTGTATCAGCATTTGTTTCAAGCAAACGTTTTGTTAATGACTTGCCTAATGATCCAGTTCCACCAGTAATTAGAATTTTTTTCTTATCGAACATCAAACAAACTAATTTTTCATTACTTTTATTCTTTAGTGATGATTGAAAGGTTTGGGAAGTTTTGTTAGAAGTATTTTTAGTTAAGGTAAAATTTATCTGAGCAATGGGAGACAAAGTAATTTTTTGGCTAAGTGCTGATTTGTTACCATTCTGCATATCACATTTCTTTCAAAAAAATAACAATTCAGAACTATTTGGAATATATGATTTAACAAATAAACCAAGAAAGTTTTTTGAAAGACAAACATTAACTAAATTTCAAAAAACGTGGTTTTATTTTGACAATATCAAAAAAAATCATGAAGTAGATCATGATTATTTAAAAGAATTTGAAAGAAAGTATCAAATTGATTTGAATGAATTAGTAAAAAATGATAGAATTTTGAATAAGTATAACGAATACTACAATTTTTCAAAAAAGGAAATTTTATCAATATTAGAAGATGAATGTAAATTTTTTGAAAATGTGTTAGATGAAGTTCGTCCTGATTATTTCATCACTAGTGAAACTACTTTGCAGCCCCACCATCTATTTTATGAAATGTGTAAAAAAAATGGAATTAAAGTCCTAATGTTAAATCATGGGAATTGGAAAACTTTGTGTTACATTTCTCAAGATAGACATAAAATTGATTTTTTCAATAAGGAAGAATTGAATGAACCACCAAAGAGGGAGGTAAGTAATCTAATTCAATTATTTGAAGAATCTAGAGTTTCAAATTTTCATACAAAATTTCATAGAACTGTTAAGAAATCTAAAACATCATTAATTTCGGCTGCATTGAAATTTATATCATCTAGTAATAATTCAAAAACTCACTATACATATTTTGGACGAAGTAAGTTAAAGGTAATTCAAAAAGAAATTGAAGATAAGATTAAAAAAAATCGTAGAAAAAAATTCATAGATAAGAATTTAATACACGAAATAGAAAATAATGAGAAATTTATTTATCTTCCACTTCATCAAGAACCTGAAAGATCATTGCTTATAGCTGCACCAAAATTTTCTGATCAGTTAAGAACAGTAGAAGAAATATCTAAGATTCTACCTGAAAATTATAAACTATATGTGAAAGAACATCCAACACAAGGACCTGCTAGAAATTGGAGAGAAATTAAATTCTATAAGAGAATATTAGAATTAGAAAATGTCAAACTAATACACCCAGATTTTGATTCTAAGTTTTTATTTAGAAATTGTGAATTGGTAATTTCAGTCGGTGGAACTTCTAGTTTTGAAGCAACATTCTTTGGAAAACCTTCCTTGATTTTTGCAGATTTAGGATATGCATCAATTCCATCAATTAATAGACTAAATTCTTACTCAGAATTAAAACAGGGAATTATGGAATCGTTAAAGATAAAAGTTGAGCCCAGATTTGTTATCAAATATTTAGAAATATTAAATCAGAATTCATTTGATTTTGATATTTTAAGTTTTGAAACTTCCTACCAAAATCGATTTTATATGAATGGAAATCTGGTGGATGTTGAATTTAATGAATCAGATTTTGAGAAATTTCTTAATGAACATAAAACTGAACTTGAGACAGTAGCTAAAGAATTCAATAAAAAAATTGAACAATTCAAATTAATAAGAACAAATGAGGAAACTGAATAGTATGTCAAAGCCAATTTGTATAATTCCAGCTAGAGGTGGTTCAAAAGGTGTAGAAAGAAAAAATATTAAAAATCTTGGAGGGAAACCACTAATTGCATATGCGATAGAGAGTGCCCTGAAATCACAGTTATTTCAAGATGTGATTGTGAGTACAGAAGATAATGAAATTGCAGAGATTTCAAAAGAGTATGGTGCAAATGTTCCATTTATGAGACCAAAAAAATTAGCGACGGATTTGACAACAACTGAAGAAGTGTTAGTTCATGCAATTAATGAATTAAAGAAATTAAATTTTGAATTTGATACCATAATGTTACGAGATTGTACAGTTCCATTTATCGATAATAATGACATGGAAAAAGCTTTAGAAAAATTTTCTCAGAGTAAATGTGATGCAGTATTTGGTGCAATCCCTGCTCATCCTAACCCATATTTTGGAATGATGGAATTAGATGCAGAAGGGTATTTGAATAAATCAAAAATGTCTAAAAACAAAATCACAAGAAGACAAGATGCACCAATAGTGTACGATGTTGATGGAATGTTCATTCTTAATGTAGACTTCTTTCTAAAAACAAAAATAATTTCTTCTGGGAAAATTATCCCATATGTATTAACAAAAGAGCACGGACATATGATAGATTTTGAATTTGATTTTAAAGTTGCAAGATTACTAATAGAAAAAGATCAATAATTTTTTTCTACAGAAGAACAAATTAAATGCAAAATCAATCTATGTGCTTCTTGTATACGAGGAGTTGAGGTAGATGGAACCTGGATAGAAATATCAGAAAGTTTTGTTAATTGTGTATTTTTTCTTCCGGTAAGAGAAATAATTTTAGCACCATTTTTTTTAGCCATTTTCGCGCCTAAAATGACATTCTTGGAGTTGCCGCTTGTAGAGATGGCTAAGACAATGTCATCTTTATTTGTAAGAGACTCACATTGTCGCTCAAAGATTTTATCATAACTGTAATCATTAGAAATCGAAGTGATGATTGACGTATCGGTTGTAAATGCAATAGCTGGTAAACTTTTTCTTTCTTTTTGAAATCTTCCTACGAATTCAGCCACAAAATGTTGTGCATCAGCAGCACTACCACCATTACCAAAGGAAATTATTTTTTTATTATGCGAAATAGAAGTGTTGATTAATTTTGCAGATTTTTCAATTATGTTCAACAAGGATTTACATTCTTTTATTGTGCCTAAACACTCATCAAATTGTTCATTTAAAGAAGTATTAGATTTGTTTGTCATATCAATCCAGATTACGTAATTTTTTCATCACAGGAATTTCCGATGGCCAAATACGTTTTTCACCATCGCCAATAATTTTATCAATTGTTCTAATATCTCTAACTAAACGTTCTAAACCTTGAGGTTCTAATGATGCAGCTTGATCCGAACCATACATAGAACGGTCTAGAGTGATATGTCGCTCAATTGATGTTGCACCCAAGAGTACTGCGGAAACACAAATTAGATATCCCATTGATTCATGTCCACTATAACCCACAGAACAATCAAATTTATTCTTTAATGTTTGAATACATTTCAAGTTTGCTTCTTCAGGTTTCATAGGATAAGAACTGTTTGAATGCTGTAATTCGAATGGGCAATTATTTTCATGGAATATTTTTACTGCATTTTGAATTTGTTCCATTGTACTCATTCCAGTTGAAACAAAACTGTGTTTTTTTTCTTCTGCAATTTTTTTGAGTAATGGAATATTTGTTAACATTGCAGATGCAACCTTATTGTATTTTAAATTAAATTTTTTTAGAAAATCTTGACTATCAAGATCCCATGATGAAGCGTACCAATCAATTTTTTTTGTTTTGCAATAATCATCAATGGTTTTGTATTCATCAAAATCAAATTCTAGACCCATTTTTTGTTCTCGTGTGGTTTTTCCCCATGGACTATCACGAGGAGAATCCAGAATATCTTTTGAATAGACTTTTTCTACAGTACGCTTTTGGAATTTAACTGCATCACAGCCCGCATTTGATGCAACATCGATCAATTTTTTTGCGATATCAATGTCACCATTATGATTAATGCCAATCTCGGCAGTGATAAATACCATTTATACTTTTTACAAATTTTCTCATTTAATAAAATTTGTTAAGAATTGTGACGTAGAAAAATATCTACTACTTCTCTAAATGCACCTTCACCACCTTTCTTCTCACAAACGTAAGTAACTATTGAACGAACTTGTTCAATACCATCATTTGGGCAAGCAGAAAAACCAACTTTCTTCAGTAATCCAATATCATTGATGTCATCACCAATATATCCAATTTCAGATGTTTTCACATTATATTTTTTCATGATTATTGGAATAATACTTTCTTTGTTTTGAATTCCATCGTAGACATGTTCAATATTCATTTTTTTTGCCCATCTTCTTACAATCTTTGTCTTTTCTTTTGTAACAATAATTGTTGGAATGCCAGATTTTCTTAACAAATTTGCGCCCATTCCATCACGAGTGTGAAATTTTTTCATGACATCTCCATCAGAGGTATAATACATACCGCCATCTGTTAACACACAATCAACATCTGTAAGTAAAATTTTGAGTTTTTTTATAGATTTAAGATCTTTCATGTTAATCAAAGCTAAATATCATTTATATCGATATGTATTAAATTCTATTAATATGTCATATTTCAAATCATTATTCTCATTAGAAAACAAGGTAGCAATTGTAACAGGTGCTGCCCGAGGTAATGGTTTAGCAATTTCCGAAGCACTTCTACGTTCAGGTTCAACGGTAATAATGGTAGACGTTCTAAAAAAAGAGTTAAAGAAAACTGAAAAAGAGTTTTTATCAAAAGAACTGTCAGCATTTAGTTTTGTAGCAGATATTTCCAAGAAGGAAGAAATAAAAAAACTTACAAGATATGTCAAAACAAAATTTGGAAAACTGGATATTTTAATTAATAATGCAGGAATAACAATTTCTGATTCTCCATTAACATATAGTGAAAAAGATTGGGATAAAACATTCGAAATAAATCTAAAAACACCATTCTTTCTTTCACAGGAATGTGGAAAAATTATGATGAAAAAAAAATCAGGAGTTATAATAAATATTACAAGCATAAATGCAGAATTTGCATTTCCAGATAATCCAGCATATCAAGCCACTAAAGCAGGATTAAAACAACTTACAAAATCTTTAGCATTAGATCTTGCAAAATTTGGTATTAGAGTAAATAATATTGGTCCAGGTTATTTTCGTACATCAATGACAAAAAGAAGTTGGGATAATCTAAAGAGAAGAAAAGAAATTCAAGATTGTACGATGTTAAAAAGATGGGGAGTCCCAAAAGATTTGGAAGGAATAATTATTTTCTTATCATCTGATGCGTCTTCATATATTACAGGTCAAGACATTTACGTAGACGGAGGATGGACCGCAAAGGGAATGCGATGAAAAGACCAAATATTCTTTTTATTGGAATTGATTCATTCAGAGGAGACAAATGTTTTGGAAAAAACAAGTCATCAAAAACACCAAATATTGATAAATTAATTAAAAATGGTGTTTATTTTGATCAAGCAATTAGTGTTTCAGATGGTAGTTACACGTGCATGGGAGCAGTATTTACGTCGCTTTATCCATTTCAAAGTGGCATAACAACAGTATCTGCATATTCAAGGTCAACAAAAATTTTTCAGAAATTTCGAGAAGCTGGATACAAGTTATATGGAACAGCACCATGTACTCCATTTTTTATCAATTTATTGGAATCATTTGATGAAAAAGAAAATTTTTCAAAACCAGGTTACTTGTATCCTGTTTCAGGCAACCCAAAAGATTCCAGAACTGGGGAGTATATTTTAGACAGATTAGATAGAATCAAAGATGGAAAAATCAAAGAACCATGGTTTTATTTTATTTTTCTTACAGATCTACATAGAAGTGTCAAGTATGGTATTCCTGAGGAATATTATAAAGATGAATTTGGAGAAACAGAATATGATCGAATGGTGTCAGCTTTAGACACATGGATTGGAAAAATTTTAGAGAGAATTGATTTTGAGAATACTTTGGTAATATTAACTTCGGATCATGGTGAATTTATACCAACTCCAAAGATAGGGCATGAATTAACTTACATTCCAGAATTATTTGAACCTGGAAAAAAGATGAAAGAAAAAACTCCAAAATCCTTACACGGTATTTACTCTTTAGGCTATAGAATTTTACGCTATTTTATGATTCCAATAAAAAATAGAAAATACAATAGGGAATTATCACCTTTAGAATTAAAATCACTTAATACCAGAGGCCACAGTTCATTATGGATTTTACCTGATGATACAGTAAGAGTTCCATTAGTATTTTCTGGGCATGGAATAAAATCAAAAGGTAAAATAATTAATCAACAAATTGGTTCAATTGATATTTTACCTACAATAGCAGATCTACTTTCAATTGAATTTGATTTCAACTCAGCTCAGGGTCAGAGTCTTTTACCACTGATTAATGGAGAAAAAACTGAAGAAAAACCTATTTTCATTGAAAATGCAGTTAGAAGAAATCCAACAAGAGCAGGAAATTGTATTGGCGTCAGAACAAGTAAATACAAATATTATCGAGCAAGAGGAAATCCAAAGAAAAAAGTTTGTCTGTACGATTTGATTTCCGACCCAGATGAAGTAAACAATATTGCAGAAAAAAACAAACAAGTTGTTAAGGAATTAGAAGAGTTACTGATAGAAATAAGAAGGAATTCTATTAATGAACATGAGATAGATAAGAGCGAAACAGAGAGAATTGAGAAAGATTTGAAGCCTTTGGGAAAAGCCTAAAAATTTTAAAAAAAATAGATTTTTTGGTGCATTTTATCTAATTAATAGTATTTTTGATACGTGACTAATATAACCTGATAATAAAGAAAGTATCTCATGAACAAAATTACTGTCGGAATACCAGCATTTAATGAAGAGAAAAACATTGCAGCTATAATTATAGGATTGAAAAAAATTGCAGATGAAATCATAGTGTGTAATGATGGATCAACAGATTCTACGGGCGAAATTGCAAAAGAATTAGGCGCCATTGTCATAAACCATGAAAAGAATTTGGGATACGGAGCAGGAATAAAGAGCATATTCTTGAAAGCAAAAGAGATGAAATCTGAAATGCTAGTTACGGTAGATGCAGATGGACAACACGATGTAAGAGATATCACAAAAATTGTTACACCAATTCAGGAAGATAAAGCAGAAATAGTCATTGGTTCAAGGTTTTTAGAAAAAGCTGAAAATATTCCAGAATATAGAAAATTTGGAATAAAATTAATTACAAAAGTTACTAATCTTTCACTAAATCAAAGTTTGACTGATTCACAAAGTGGGTTTAGAGCATACTCAAAAAAAGTTTTAGAAAAATTAGTTCTTTCTGATAAAGGTATGGGAATTTCAACTGAGATATTAATTAAATCAAATAATTTTAATTTTAGAATTGGAGAAGTTCCTATAATAGTTTCATATGAAGGAGAAACATCAACAGAAAATCCAGTTTCGCATGGAACATCAGTTTTGTTTAGTACTATAAAATACACTTCCATAGAACATCCAATCAAGTTCTATGGAATTCCTGCAATAATTTTACTTCTCTCAGGAAGTGTGTTTACTTATTTTGCAATACAATACTATGTTGAGTTTGGAAGATTAAATACCAATGTAACATTAATTGGCGCTGGACTTTTTTTCATAGGTATTGTTTTATTGATTACAGCGATACTTTTGTATTCTTTAGTTTCAGTAGTTAGAGAAGGAAGAGATAATTAGATAGTGTAATACTTTGAACAATTTAATTTTTGCAAAAAATTTTTCTAAAAATAAATTAATCATTTATTTTTGCATCTTAATCACTAGTGGACTAGTTTTTAGATATATTTTCTTTCCATATGATATTCCACTTGTATTAGATTCATTAGGATATTTTTGGTACGCAACAGATCTAAGCATAACAAATAATTTTCCAGTTACGCATGATTTACCGAATAATTTTTGGCCAACTTTTGTTTCCATCTTTTTTTCAATGTCAAATTCACAAGATTTTATGGATTATATGGATATTCAGCGAAATCTATCAGTAATTTTTTCAGTTTTAACAAGTGTGCCATTATATTTTCTCGCAAAAAAATTTGTAAAAAATAATCTAGCACTACTTGTTCCATTAATTTTTATTTTTGAGCCAAGGATAATTGAAAATTCATTCACGGGAATTACTGAGCCCTTTTTCATATTTTTTGTTACATCATCTCTTGCACTTTTTTTTAATTCACAGAAAAAATTAATTTTATTATCATTTATCCTAGCAGGAATTTTTTGTCTGATAAGGTATGAAGGTTTGATATTAACAATTGCTATGTTTGGAATATTATTTTTTAGGTATAGAAATGAAAAGAGAGATTTAATTTTTGCAGTTTTAGTAATTGTTGTATTTCTTCTAGTTCTTACACCAATGTCCATAATTAGAATAGATACTATGGGATATGATGGAATTTTTAGCCATGTTGGGGCAGGTGCAGATGTTCTAACAAGAGAAACTTTTGTCACTTCCGAGTCTACTATTCAAAAAGTTTTCCCTGAACTAGGATTACAAAATTTTACTAAATTATTTGGTTGGATTTTGATTCCAACATTCACAATTTTTTTCCCTTTAGGTATTTTTTATTTTTTCAAAGATAGAGAGAGAAATAAAATTGAGTTAATACTAATTGGAATATGTACATTGATTCCTGCTGCATATGCGTTTTATCGAGGAATTTCTGATGTAAGATACTTTTTTATCATTTTTCCAATTCTTACAATCTTAGAAGTTTACGCAATAGATAGAATATGCAATAGATTAAAAAAATCTGATTTAATAAAATTATTTTTAATCATTATTATTATTGTTGTTTCTCTCGTTTTCTTTTACGTGAATAATCCAGATAATGATTATGAGAGAGAAATATTTTTGATCTCTAAAGAAATCTATAAAATATCTGAAGGAGTTAATGCATCATACTATCCAGAAGGCGCTTATCTACGAGTCTCACAGTTAGAGAGTATTGAGTTTCCTATTACAAGTATAGATGCAAAATCAAAAATGATTTTTGTATCATCAATGGATGAAAAAACTATTGAAGAATATATCAAAAATGGGAAGGAGAACGGTTTAACACACCTAATAATTGATAGAAAATTTATCGATAGTGTTGAACGTTCTGATAATTTTTTAGATGACATTTTCATAAATGAAGAAAATTATTCATACCTGATTAAAGAATTTGATTCAGCTCAAGAAGGTTTTTCTGTTCATGTGAAGATTTTTAAAATTGATTATGAAAAATTTGAATTCAGAGAAAAACTAGATTAATTTTCTTCAATAATTTTTTCAATTTCATACAACGTTTCTATTGAATAATCTACATATTCATCAGAATTTATATTTTGAAATTCACCTCGAATGATTCGTATCGTTGAAAAGTTTAGTTGTTTAGCTCCTTTAAAATCAATTTTTGGATTATCTGCAACATAAAATGGTCTAATAGCACTTGATGGCAATTGATTTAATGCGTGTTGGAATGGTTTTGGTGATGGTTTAGGCTCAATTTCTTTTGTATATATTACAAAATTAACGAAATCGCGTAGTTTACAATTCTCTAATTTTCTCTTCTGTCTTGAAACATCACCATCGGTGATTATTCCAAGTTTGAATTTGTTTGATAATCTTTGAAGCACTGGAATTGTGTCAGAAAACAGATCAGATTCATAAACTTCTTGTTCATTGAAAATCTTCACTAAATCAGAAGTGCTGATTTTTAAATCAAATTTGCCTATAACATCATCAAACATTTGATTATACATACTAGTAGTTTTCTTCCAATTTGAGTAAAGAAAATCAAATGAAGATTCTTGTTCAACTTTAAACTCCTTTTGAAGAAATTCTGAAATTGATTTGAATGCACGATCATAGTATATTTCAGAATCATAAAGCGTGTTATCTAAATCAAAAAAAATTACATTCATTGTTTTCACGGAGATTTTGATTTTTTAGTGATTAATTCAGAATAATATCTTGTCATTGTTAGACCTTCTTTAAATTTAGAATTTTTGATTGGTTTTTGTC
>MDSZ01239155.1_pt1 | contig 14642 bp, 8 predicted proteins | sample 811201 | NCBI WGS metagenome assembly MDSZ01 (sample SAMN05326647, study PRJNA326480) | marine metagenome | isolation source: seawater | place: Indian Ocean: North | collected 2010
AACAAAAAATCTAATTGAAGGTGAAACGTCATCAATTTTTTTAGAAGAATCACTTCCCCAATCTGAAATAGATAGTTTAGTTAGTTTGGGTTATAGAGGTTATGGCAATGGAGTCTACGATCTAGGTGAAGATTTTATTGATTGCGCAGATTTTGATTCAAGTATTTGTGAAGGTGATGATAGTTGGGAAGATGGTTATGGCAATGGGGTTTACGATTTTGGTGAAGAGTTTACTGATTCATTCTCAGAGTATAGTAAACACCAAAGAGGTACAACTCAAAGAAAATTAACTGGATTAAGATCACAGCTTAATTTGTTCGACACTTTTACATGGGGCATAAGTGGCTTTAGCTCATACGATGATCCTCAATCAATTCTAATACCAGATTATGCCCTTGATCAATATGGTCTATATGGAAACCTTGTAGTGGGAACTGATGTAGGACTATTTTTAAACAGCGGAAGAACCAGGCTAATTGCCGAGACGGCTATATCAGCTTACAACAACATTTTAGAGCCAAGTGATATCTTTACTGATACTCTTGGGATAGATATTTCAAACGTTGAAAATATTTTAGGCTTTCCTATTACCAATGACCTGATCGTTGGAGTTGGTGATGGTAGAGGATTATCAATACCTCTTCCCTCAGGTAATGGAGAGTGGGATGATGGAGAGGAATTTGTTGATTGCGGCTTGAAAAACGGTGATTATATAATATGCGAAGACGACCTTGCAGAAACATATACAGACACGAATGGTAATGAAGATTGGGATCCAGGAGAGGACTTTGAAGATACAAACAATAATGGAATTTGGAACGATAGCTGGGAAAATGAAAATGGAGATATGCTTGGTAATGGAGTTTGGGATGAAGGGGAGGCCTTTGTAGATGACCCAATGAAAAATGTTGATTATATGAACTATCTAATAGAAGATATAATAAAACGTGGAACTTATAGGATTGAGTTTAGAACCCCGATTAACTACTTTGAATTTGCCAAGTTTGATATAGTTTCTGAGATGAAAAGGGTTCCAACAAACTTCTCAAGCTTAGGAAACTCAAGCATACAATCGGATATTATTAGTAATAAATCAACTATAAAGTCAAAGTTTTTCAGAGATCAGATAAGCCTTAGCTTGGGCTTTGAAAATCAAGAAGATAATGTGAATGGCAAGACCCCACAAGAGAAGACAAAACCAGTAACTACTACATCTGATATTAATAGCATTGGAGTAGCTTTTAACATAACTGGATTTCCTAAAATCAGCTATGCATTTAGAAGTATGAAACGATTAGGAAAGAAAGTAGAGTCTCCTAAGTGGGATGAGGGTGAAGCTTTTATAGATGCTGGAGAAATGAATAATGTATGGGATGAAGGTGAAATTTTTACTGATGACCCAATCAGCAGTGATAACTCCACAACTACTCACACAATAAGCCCAACTTATAGATTAAAATTGGGTAGTCAAAGCTATAACCTAAGCGGCAATTTCATGTTGATGAAGTATGATGACAAAGAAAATGCTGCACTGAATTTTTCAAATAATTCTTACTCTTTATCTGTAACTGCATCATACGCAATTCCTTTAACTTTATCTTCCAGTTTAGGGCTGTCATCTAATACTCCGGATGAAATAACACAGAGCTCAACTAATTTCACAGTTCTAAGTGGTAAGGCTTCGTATAAGTTTAGTCAGAATTTTAGTGCATTTTTTGGAACCAACTTTGTTGTTGGGCTAAAAGATAAGAATGGTTACTATGATTCTGGAGAAATATATATTGATGAAGATGAAGATGGTTCATGGAGTGAAGGAGAAGATTTTGAAGATAAACCTACAATCGACAACTTCAAATCAACCTATAAAGCTGGAATGCAGTATAGTCTTAGTGAGAGTTTAAAGCTAACTTTTAGTCTTGACTATCTGATGTTCACTGATAAATTAGATCCATCAAAAGATAAAGCAGAATTTAAATCTAAGCTTCAGTTTAAGTATCAGTTCTAGATTTATTAACTATTGTTATAGATTTTTTTAAAAGTGTAGAGTTAGGAATTAAGTGAATTTTTTCTTCGCTCTTAATAGTAGTATACCTTAAATCAATTGAATCTACTTCTCCCTCAATACCATCAACTGCAATATAGTCTTGAGTTTTAAAAGGTTGATAGAGCAGAATTAGAACACCTGATATAATATTTGACAGACTATCTTTAAAGGCAAATCCCATAGCAAATCCTGTTAGACCTAAGCCAGTAACCAATGCAGAAATATCAATACCTAGACTGCTAATTGATGTAATTAAACCTGAAATGATTATAATATTTTTTATTGTATTGGAGATCAGATTTATAATTGAATCGTTTTCAACTCTATCAAGAAAAATTTTAGTAGTCACTTTTTTAAATACTTTAGAAAGAATATAAAAGCATATAAATATAATAATTGCTTCTAGAAAGCTTGCTACAACCAAAAGTAAATCTATTTTAAAAAGATCATTTATTTTGTCTATAAACTTCATGGAGTAAAGTTAAAAATTATTTTAAGTTTTTTTATCCTTTTTTCTAGCAGCAGGGAATAAAACATTATTTAATATTAATCTATATCCAGGTGAATTTGGATGCAATGAAAGCTCAGTTGGAGGATCTCCAACCATATGCTTGTAGTCCTCGGGGTCATGACCACCAAGAAAAGTGAATGTGCCCTTTCCAACGTTACCATGAATATACTTGACCAAGTCTTGACCATCATCTCCAAGTATAGTAATATGTTTTTTTAAATGTTTTCTATTGAATCCAGTTGTCTGACCCATAAATCCATTTATTGTATTTACATGGCATTGTGTCAGCATAGTTGGAACTGGATCCCACTTTGCAGAGAATGCAAACAAAGAAAAATAATCTGCTTCAGCAGACTTAGTGATTGGCCTATGACTAGAAGGAAAGTCAATTGTTGAAAATTCATAGATTAATGGGCTTGGGTATAGTTGGTAGTTCTCAAACGCAATTCCATTAGAAAAGTTTAACTTCATTGCATAAGCTGGATCAACACCATCTCCATCATATACTGATTCTGCAATATCTACAGAGCTTGCTGCTAACGCAATATCAAATGAATCTGTAGCTGAACACATTGCAAACATAAAACCACCATTAACAATAAATTTTTTAATCTTTTGAGCTACATTTTTTTTTAATTCTGGAACAGAATTAAATCCGAACCTGCTAGCAGTTGATTTAAAATCACTTTCCATCTTTTTGTACCAAGAAGAATTTCTATAGTTTTTATAAAACTTTCCATATTGGCCTGTAAAGTCTTCATGATGGAGATGCAACCAATCATAATCATTTAGCTGACCTGTCAAGACCTCCTCATCAAATACTATGTCATAATCAATTTCTGAGTATGTTAGGGCCAAAGTCACTGCATCATCCCAAGGCTGTTTGTCAGGAGGAGAGTATACAGCAATTTTAGGTGATTTTTCTAATAGGACAATATCCATATTATTTTCATCAATTGTAGCATAAATTTCTCCTAGCTCAGAAGTATTAATTCTTTCAAAATATACGCCTCTCAAAACAATCTCATTTATTATCTTATCAGATCCATCAAGTAAAAATGATCCTCCCCTAAAGTTTAATAACCAATCTACATTATTCTTTAACTTTAGAGTCCAAAAGGCAACGCCATATGCTTTTAGATGATCACTTTGCTTTGTATCCATAGGAATCAAAATCTTTTGGCAAAAAATCATGTTTAATAAAAATATAAATATAAGTTTTTTAGTCATTAGCTTGCTATCTCCCTTAATCTTAATCTAATTGGATCGTAGTAAATACTTAATGGAAATTTTTCAATAAAATCTAAATATTTTTCAACAGCTTTATTTTTGTTATTAAGAATATAATCATTTATTTCAGCTTGGAAAATTATAGCTTTTTCAGAGTAAAAACTTTTTCCCTTAATTTTTTTAGAAATCTGTAATGCCTGATCATAGTTCTCTTGTTTAAAATATAAAAATGCTATCTGAAAACCAACTAAATCATTTATAATATCATTGCTAGTTTGACCAATACTTTTGAGTTTAGAAATTGCTTCTATTCTCTTATTTTGCATTAGAAGAAACTGAGCACTGGAAAACAGCTTTAGATCTTCTTGGTTTTTATCAAATAATTGAAGAATGCCAATTATATCAATTATGTTGTTATAGCTAGGGCTCTCCAATGTAAGTTCTTTTAAAATTTCTAATAAATCATTTTTTACATTAATAAAATCCATATTGTAAAAATTTATTTGATTTATTTTCATTTTAATTTGATGCGAGTAATCTGATAAACTATACTTAGCTAATACAGTTTGGGCAATATCTAAGGCCTTAGCTAAGTGTCCCTTTGAAATTAAAACATCAATCTTAGATAGATCTGCTTTCAATTTTATTTCTTTTCTGGGACTGATTTTTGATATAGCATTAAATGCTTCAAATGATTTATCATAGTCACCAAAAATTTTATAATTAATTTCAGCCAATCTATAGTTTGCTTCAATATTTGAAAAGTTAACTTGTATTGAATCATATAGCTTAATTGCTGTATATAATTTTTTTGATTTTTGTTCATCTATTTTTGGAAAAGATTGGTTGAAAAAATAATTTGTTTCAAACAGCTTAGATGATACTAGGCTGTTGTCAACTTTCATAGTTGATTTTTCAAAAATTTCAGCAAGAAGAAAAACTGCTCTATTTCGATTTTCTCTTGAAGTTGTAAGATTAAGTATTTGGTTGATTATTTCTTGAGCAATAAGAAGTCTGTTATCATTGACTAATTCTTCAGCAAACTCTACCCACTTTTGACTATCTTCAATGTTTTTAATTATATCCCAAGAATTATAATATTTTTCCTGCTTATAATAAAGGTCGGAAAGTAAAAGTTTAGCCTTTGGATTGTTATTGGATTGCTTAAGTATTTTTTCAAGGCTACTCATTAAATTTATTTCGTTTGGGAATGTCATGAGTCTATCAGAGACAAAGGTGTATTTTTTTGGATTGTACTTTAAAACTAATAAGAATTCTTTTAGTGCTAGTTCATAATTCATCTTAGCAATACTGTGGATTGCAAGCTCAAATGCATAAAAATCTTTATAAGATTCTTCTAATCTTAATTCCTCAATCATATCTTTAGCCTGTTTGTCTAGGCCATTTGAAATATAAGTAAAAATTAATTTTTTTAGAAAAGATTGGTTCAATCTAAATTGGTTAAATAATTTTTTCTTAAGGTTCAAGGCCTTTGGATCATCCAACCAAAGATATACTTCAAGAAGATCTAATTTGTAGATAGAGTTAGAGGGGTTTTTTTTAATTAAATCGATTGTTATGATTTCTAGTTCAGTTAGGCTATTGCTGTTTTTTAATATTTTTTTTAAGGGTTTATAATATTGATGGTTACTTGGATCATCATTAATTAGTTCTATATAAAGTTTTTTTGCCCTTTTGATATTTCCTGACATTTCCATTCTTTTTGCATCTGTAAATCTTGGGTCAATTTTATTACCAGTTCCTGGCCAATTGGGTTGAGCTTTTGCCAGTCCTAAAAGTAAAATAATTATTATAGTATTACTCTTCATTTTCTATTTCGAGTATTTTAGGTTCTTGATATAGTTTGTAAAAGTATTCTCTAGTTAAATCTTTATATTCTAAAGAAGTATTGTCCTCCATTGCCTTGTCTAAAGATTGCATAATTAGATTATTTAACTGCCCTAAGTCTTCAGGTAAATCACTAGGGCTTCCTCTGAATTCAACTACACTAGCTTCATTGGCTTTTCTCTTGTCAGAGTAGTCTCTTTGTTCCATCGATTTTTGGTGGTCTAATAATCTTGATAGTATTCTATTTTGTTTATCCTGAGTTTCTTTGTTGAATTCTCTATTTTTAAAATCCCTTATTACATCTTCCATTTCGTCTTCTACTCTTGAAAGTCCATCTCCTGTTTGTTGTGGAAAGTCTTTCATCATTTGGGAAAGTTGATTTTTTAATTGTTCTTGTTTTTCCTGTAGCTGTTGCATCAAATCAAGTTGTCCCATCATGCCCATCTTCCCAAGTTGCATGCTTGATTGATTTAAACCCTGTTGTTGATCCGATAATTGATTCATTTGCTCCATAAAGCTATCAAAGCCTGAGGCTCCACTACCCATAGCAATTTCATTTAATGCATCAAGTAGCATTTTTGCTATAGCATTTAATCCTTCAACAACTTTTATTTGCTCCTTCAATGAAGATTTAATCGATTTTTGTTCTAAAGTAGAAATTGCTTTATCAATTGAAGATTTAGTTCTTCCAATAGCTTTTGCCATTTGTGGTGAAATATGGAAAGTTTTTTTTGAAAGAGATTCTATCTGATAAATAATTTTATTATTCATACTTCTAATTGCTCCCTCTTTCAATAGTGTTGTCTTAAGGTTTGGGCTTCTTGGTTTAAGTTTTTTTGTGCTTTCATAAACTAGCTCTTGATCATTAGAAATATCAATTACACTATTAAGAAGAGTGATGATTTCATTAATTATTTCTTTAGATGTTTGCTCATTAAATTGCTTTTTAATATCATCAAATTCTTTAGCTAAATTATTTAACATCTTACTGGCTTGACTTGAGTTTTCCATTGATTCTTGTTTGTTATTTGCTTGCATTGATTTTCTAGCATTTTGCAATTTTAGTTCAGTAGATGTTATTAGGTTGGAATTTGAAATTTCTTTTAATTTTTCAGATAGATCAGGTGTGAAGTCTTTAATTGCTTCAGATGCTTCATTTGCTAATGATTTAATATCTTTAAACTTTTCTTCTTGAACTCTTTGCTCCCCAGATAATGATTCTAAATTCAATGTATCATTATTAGTTAGAGAGTCTAAAATATCACTTTGACTTATGGCAATATCCTGCATGTTTTTTATTAGCTCATCTAGTTTTTGTTCTGCCATAGCCATTTTAAATAGGTTCATCATGTCATCAATCTGTTCTTCTAAAACCTCTAAATTAAATTCAAAATTTTCCATTGCATCAAGCATTTGATTTGGGTCCATGCTATCAAGAGCTGATTGCATCTCTTCAAGTGCTTCTAAAATTTCAGGGGTAATTATTGATGAAATCATATCTTGAAATTCTTCAAACTTCTTTAGTAGTTCATCGCTTACTAAATTATTTTCATTAGCTTGTTCTTCTAGTTTAGCCATCATTTTTTCAATATTTTCAAGTTCAGATATAACATTTTGCGCTTCTACTATAGATTTTTCAATCTGCTGTTGATTGTCCCAGTCAACTTCATCAGATTTTAGTAGACTTTTTTTCACCTCTTCAACTGTGTTTTGAATGCTTTCCATGTTATCCTTGAGCGTACTAAAGTTATCATTGATGTTTTCTTCTTCATCTTCTAGCATTGAGAATAGATCCTCAAGTGTTGGGTAGTATGCTTTGAAAAGCTTTGATTGGGTAACGTTTGGTGATTTAGAATCACTTTTATTATCTGATGCATAAAAATAAAAGTGGATTTCATCTCCTGGACCTAAATTGTAGTTATTGAGTTTCCAATCAAAACTTACTTCTTTATCTAAAGTCTGTTGAAGGTTTTTATAGATTGAGAACCTTTCTTCTTTAGGCTCATCATTAGAAAAAGAAGGTTTTAAAATTTTATATCCTATCCAAATATCTTTCAATCCTAAGTCATCTGAAGCTTGTAACGATACTCTTAAAGTTCCATCATCATTAATTTTAGTACTTTGTTCAGGGCTTACAATTAAGATACTTGGTGCCATATCTTTTTTTACGACAAATTTATACTTTGGAGGATATAAATTTGTCCGTCCATTGCTAAGAATAATAAACTCACCTTCAAAAGTTTTTTCAAGAATAAATGATAGCTGTGCCTTTTCAGGGCTATCTATTAATCCAGAAATTTTTTGATTTCCATGTTTCATTGTTAGGCTTTCTATTTGTTGATTGGACTTTATAGAAGCGAAAATTTCGCTTCCAATGATTGCTTTAATCTCTGTTGCACCGCCATCAATCTTTTTATCATTAATTCCTGTATAATCTGGATATGAAACAATAAAATTAATATCAACTATTTTAGGCCTTTTTAGTAGAAAAATTGTATCAATAGATGAGGATATTTCAGACCAAGGATTAAATATAGAATTTGAAGGAAAAATTGCTTGGTAGATTGTTGTATCAGTAGATGGTATAAATGAAAAAGAATACACCTCATTTTTTGATTCTAAGTATACACTTTCTTGTTTTGACAAGGACAGTTCAATTCTTTTTGGGACTTCTCCAATTGCTGCTATTGAAATTGATGCGGAGTCTCCTTCAATGACATATAAATTTTTTGATAATGAATATAGATCAAATGGAGTTGGTGGCTTGAAGTGTTTCATTGGAGAAGCTAATCTTAATGCTGATGATTTGAAGGTTGGAAAAAATAATAAGATAACTAATATTGAAATTAAAATTAATGATTGATTGGATAGTAAATACTTACTTTGGCTGTTAAAAATAGTTTTTGAATTTTCAGTAAGGTTTTTCGTTGTATCAATAATTGCTTTTTCAATCAGATCATTATTAGTATTTAGATTCGTTGATTTTTTTGCTAAATTTATTGCATTAGTTAGATGGTCTCTATTTTTTAATAACTTATCTGAAAGCTTTTTACCTATTTCATAACTACTTCCATTTCCAAATAGTTCTTTTGTGTAAAAGATATATTTAAATATTTGAAATATTATTAGACTGAAAAAACTAAACAATCCAATTGTATATATATTGATTCGATAAGTGCTTGAAAGAAAAAATAGTGATTCTACGGACAATAAAAAAATGAAAATATAAGCACTTCTTTGCAAAATGAGGTTAACACTAGAAAGAAAATTATTTTTAGCTATTTGAAACCGATAGAAAGAGATTAATTTGTTTAAGTCTTTGTTCATTGCAGTAGATTAAAAAGAATAATATTAACCCCCATTTTTAGAGCATTGTTTCGTTTTTCTTGGCTAAGATTATGAACCTCTAAATTTTCCCAGCCATCTCCTAAGTCAGATTCATAGGTGTATAAAAGTATTAAACGTTTTTCATGAAATATGCCAAAGGCCTGAGGCCTTTTTCCATCATGTTCATGAATTTTCGGAAGACCGTTTTCAAAATTATAATAGATATTAAAGATTTCATGAGATTCTGGAAGCTCAATCAATTTTTTATCAGGGAATACTTTTTTAATCTCTCTTCTAAATGGTTTATCTAATCCATAGTTGTCATCTACATGCATAAATGCGCCGCTCATTAAATGCTCTCTAAGAAAGTTTGCTTCTTTATTTGAAAGCTTGATATTTCCATGGCCAGTTAGGTATAAATAGGGACTCTTAAAAAACAGCTCATCACCAATTTTACAAATTAATTCTTTTTCTTTGGTTGGAATATCAGTATTTGAATTAAAAAAACTTAGTAGATTGGACAATGAACTTGGATCACAGTACCAATCTCCACCTCCATCATAGTGAACTCTTGTAATGGTGAAATTTTGATCTTTTGAGGCTCCATCTAACAAGCAAACTATGAATAACAATGTAAATAAGATATTTTTCATCTATCTTAAAAATACTGAATTTTAATTTATTCTTCTATAAATTTGATGTGGTATATGCGCTATTTTTTAAGGATAATATTTTTTTTCTTTTTTATAAGTTTTTCATTTTCTCAAAAGAAAGATTGGACTAGCACTACCTTTGATTACTACTGGAACAGAGTTGTTGGTCAAATGCAGTTTAGAGAGCCTGTGAAATCCTCACCTTTTGAAATTAGATTTGGATACTATTCATATGGATCAAATAGCTATTGGGATAGCCCTTTTTCTATTGGTCAAGATTTAGATTTCACTCCTCTTGACCTAGACTCAACAAATATAGATTTTAGTTCATTATCTATTCCCTCAAACAGATCTGGGCTTCTATTTGAGTTAGACTTTTTTAGAATTAATGTTGGGAACAAGGTTTATAGACAAAATTATTTAGATTTTCAGATTGGCTTAGGATACAAATATTTTAACTTATTAAATAGAGTTAAGCTGCCATCTTCATGGCAACAAGAAGAATTAATTGAAGAAAATGGAAGTTATTACTTTAGGCCAAAAATTCATGACTTCAATGTGAACTATACATTAGTTTTTCAGCCATTAAATATTTTATTGCTTAGTTGGTATCATTCACTAGGATATTCAGCAGGTTATATATATGAAACTGATTCTGATAGATCTTATTTATTTTCAGATGGCTTTAGTGAATCTTTTTCAGTTGGTATAAAAATTCCAGTAAGCTCAGAAAGTGCAAACTATAATTTTATTTATGGCTTAGAGTACAAATGGAGTAGGAGCTACTTGCAGGGTAATATTTCTAGTGGCTTATCCTATCCAATCAATATTAAAGGACTTGATATTTATTCAAATGGATTATTTCTTACTTTTGGACTTCTTTTTGGAGGCAATAAAACAAAGGGTGATAAAGCTTATGAAAAAATGCTAGATAAAAATTATGGAGATGCTTCAAACCTATTTGAAGCTTTTATAGATAATCATCCAAATCATAGCAAGCTTAAGAGAGCGCAGAGAATGTTAGAGTTTTGCAACTCACAAATCCCATATGAAAATGTCATTAAAACAATTAGTAATATCAATAATAACAATTTGGACCTAGCAATTAACAATCTTCTCATTGCAGAAGAATATAGTTTGCTAGAGCTAGAAAGTGAGATAAGCGCAAGAAAAGATGAGATTGCTAGAATTTTATTAGACAGTCTTATGCAAAATTCAGATAAGATGCAATTTGAAGAGGCTGAGAAAATAACCTCAAAGGCATATAGCCTATCACCTAATAATATATTTGTGCAAAATATTCATTCTCAGCTATATCTAAAAAAAGCAGACATTTTAATTGCAAATGGAGATTATTCATCAGCTTTTAACAATTTAAGTTTAGCAATTTCAATTTATCCAGATAATATGAAGTTTTATGATAATAAAATAATGCAAATATCAATATTAATGATGGATGAAGTTAATGATGCGTTTAACCGTGAGGATTATATAGTAGCAATGAAATTATTGACGAAGATTTCAGAAATAAACCCAAGTTTGAGCGATAAGACTGACAAAGCTATATCTAATCTAAAACAGAAGCTTAACAACAAAGAAACAAAGCATATTAATAAATTAATTTCTTCTATGGCAGATAGATATAAGCAAGAGAGGAAGGGCCTAGAAATCAAGGTTAATCTTGGCATGACCTATTATGAAGTTAGAGAGGCAATAGGTAGTCCAGATATTATTGATAAAATAAATCAATATGAAAGGGATTTTCAAATGTGGACATATTACATAGATGATAAAACAAAAAGATATTACTTTGAGGATCATTTATTAACTAAAATAGAATGAATAAAATGGAGAAAAATTGATAAAAAGAAGTCATACATGTGGAGAGCTTTCTGAAAATTACATTGGTAAAAATGTTTCCCTTAATGGCTGGATATCTAAAACTAGAAATCTCGGTAGTTTGATTTTTATTGATCTTAGAGATAGATACGGAAAAACTCAAATTGTGTTTAGCGAAGAATCAGATAAGCAAAATTTTGAAATAGCAAAATCGCTAGGATTGGAAGATGTGATTGGCATTAGAGGGATAGTGGTAAAGAGGCCAAACGAAGCTATCAATAAGGAGATGCTGACAGGGAAAATTGATGTAGAGGTTGAGGACTTGGTTGTGTACAACGAATCAAAGCCACCTCCGTTTGACATTAATAACAGAGATTCATCTATGGAGGAAAATAGGTTAAAGTTTAGATATCTTGAGTTGAGAACTGTTGAGTTGCAGCGAAATATGCTGGTAAGGCATCAGGCTTCACTTCACGTTAGAAACTTTTTTTCAGAAAAAGATTTTCTTGAGATCGAGACTCCAATTTTGATGAAATCTACTCCTGAGGGAGCTAGGGATTTTGTTGTGCCAAGTAGAATACATAAAGGTCGATTTTATGCTCTTCCTCAATCACCTCAAACCTATAAACAACTACTGATGGTTTCAGGTATGGATAAATATTTTCAAATAGTAAAATGTTTTAGAGATGAAGATTTTAGGGCAGATAGGCAGCCTGAATTTACACAGATAGATATAGAGATGTCATTTGTTGATCAAGAGGAGATTATCGGCCTTGGAACCAGTTTGATCAAGTCACTATGGAGTAAAATTTTGGATGTTGATCTTCCAGAAAAGTTTTTATCTCTTACGTACAAAGAATGTATTGATATGTATGGCTCAGATAAGCCAGATTTGAGGTTTGATATGAAATTATTTGATTTTTCAGATTACGTTAATCGTTCAGATTTTAAAACTTTCAAGGAAATTTTAAAAAATAAAGGACTAGTTAAGGCTGTGGTTTGCCCAAACTCTCAAAACTATTCAAGAAAAGTAATTGACGAGCTGACTGATTACTTGAAAAAATATCATAAAGCCAGGGGTTTAGCATGGATGAAGTATGAGGGAGGTAAGCTTGATGGAGGAATAAGTAAGTTTTTTCCACATGATGTCCAGAAACAGATAGTTGCTGATCAATCTGTAGATGAAAACAGTATAGTTTTTATTGTTGGAGATATTCCTTCTGTGGTTAATAAAGCTTTAGGAGCTTTGAGGCTAGAGCTTGGATCAAGAGAAAATTTGATTAATAAGTCAGATTGGTGTCCTCTTTGGGTTACAGATTTTCCTTTAGTGGAATGGGATGAAGACAGTGGAAGATGGCATGCTCTTCATCATCCATTTACTTCTCCACATCCTTCAGACAGTGAAATACTAAATCAAGACCCTGGAAGGGTTAGATCTTTAGCTTATGACATTGTAATGAATGGGTATGAACTTGGCGGAGGTTCAATCAGAATTCATGATTCAAAGCAACAGGCTGATATCTTTAAACTATTGGGGATTAGTGATGATGAGGCCAAAGAGAAATTTGGTTTTTTAATGAATGCATTCTCCTATGGAGCTCCACCTCATGGTGGCATGGCTTTTGGCTTTGATAGAATCGTTATGCTTTTGTTGGGCTCAACTCAGATTAGAGATGTAATTGCCTTTCCAAAAACTACTTCGGCGACATCTTTAATGGATAATTCTCCATCACAAATTAACGATGAGCAGCTTAAAGAGCTCTCTTTGCAAATTAAGTAGAAATATTGTCGTTATTAGTATAATAATATGCAGTTAAAATGAAGAAAGTAATTACAATTGATCAGGTTGAACCAATGCAACTTCTAGGTGCAAAGGATAAAAACATCAAAGTAATTGAAAATTTTTTTGATGTTAAAATTGTTGTCAGAGGAACTAAAATTAAGCTTGAGGGTGGAAAGGATGAACTTTTGTCTATTGAGTCTCTATTTAATGATATGATTGTGACCATAAATCAAAAAGGCTATGTTACTGATAAAGATGTACAAGTACTAATTAATCTTTTAGATGATTCAGCTGACAATAGTACGAGTTTAATCAAAAATGGAGATGATTCTGTAATACTGCATACTCATAAAGGGGTAATATCAGCTAGAACAGAATCTCAAAAAAAATATCATAGATCCATGATAGATAATGATGTCGTATTTGCCATTGGTCCAGCTGGAACAGGCAAAACATATCAAGCAGTCGCCTGTGCAGTTTCCAGTTTAAAGAGTAAGTTGGTAAAAAAAATTGTTATTACAAGGCCAGTGGTTGAGGCTGGAGAGAGGTTAGGCTTTCTACCAGGAGACTTGAAGGAAAAAATTGATCCTTATCTTACTCCAATTTATGATGCTTTAAATGAAATGATTCCAGCAGAGAAACTGAAAAAATATATGTCAACAAAGATTATTGAAATTGCACCTTTGGCATATATGAGAGGACGAACATTGCACAATTCATTTATTATTCTTGACGAAGCTCAAAATGCGACAGACGCACAAATGAAAATGTTTTTAACTAGACTAGGTGCGACTTCTAAATGTATTGTAACAGGAGATGTAACTCAGGTTGATTTGCCACGCACACAGGTTTCCGGTCTAATGAATGCAGAAAGTGTTCTAAGTAAAGTGAATGGTATTGAATTCATATATTTCGATGAAAAGGATGTAGTTAGGCATAGACTTGTAAAAGAAATAATAAATGCATATGCAAAGGAAAAAAATGAATAAATCTACAATAATAGCATATTCTCGAACGCCTATAGGTTCATTTTTAGGCTCTCTAAGTTCTATATCAGCTCCTAAGCTAGCATCTTACTGTATTAAGAATTTAGTTGAAAAGACAGGCGTTGAAATATCAACAATTGATGAGGTTGTTTTGGGTAATGTATTGTCAGCAGGAATAGGACAAGCTCCCTCTAGGCAAGCGGCAATTTTTGCCAACCTTCCAACAAAAGTCGAATGTCTAACAATCAATAAAGTTTGTGGTTCTGGATTGAAAGCTGTAATGCTTGCAGATCAATCAATTAGAACTGGTTATAGTAACTTAGTAATATCTGGTGGAATGGAAAGTATGAGTCAAGCTCCTCATTATATAACTAAAGTTAGAAAAGGTGTAAAGCTTGGCAATTTCAATACAATTGACGGG